>Ga0207797_1000367_pt1 | contig 34647 bp, 31 predicted proteins | sample PRCRCaboRojoPR_6_FD_187275 | JGI IMG/M metagenome (GOLD analysis project Ga0207797, IMG submission 187275) | Marine sediment microbial community from Cabo Rojo, Puerto Rico - PR CR 10% Liquid 1 (SPAdes) | ecosystem: Environmental > Aquatic > Marine > Coastal > Sediment | place: Cabo Rojo, Puerto... | reverse complement strand
GCCGTCTTTGCCCAGGACGAAGAGGGAGAACTGTTAAAAGAAATTAACCTGGAAGTGAGGACTAGCCGGTCCACGGGTATTGGTGATACAGCGGAAGGTACCCTGGATCTCTTCATGGAGGGTGTACCGGGGAAGCAGTTCGAAGGTATATCCGAGAGCATGCGACAGAACCTGGGAAGGATAAGGAGCGCCGGATCCTACAACAACCTTTACTTCAACCCCGCAGCTTCCGCCAAATATACCTGCGACGTAGGGGGTCAACGAAAGTTCAACCCCTATTCGATAGAGAAATTCCGCTACGCGATGAACTGGCTGGTGGACAGGGAAAAGATCGTCGAAGAAATCTACAACGGGTACGCCGAAGTAAGGCCTACCTCAGTTGTTAAGAGCGTAGCTACTTACGATAAGTACGTTCAGCCGGTAGTCGAAAAGCACGGGATTTCGGCTTCCGGGGATTTCGAAAAGGCGAAGACGATGATTACGGAAGCCCTGGAATCCGCCCAAGAGGATTCCGAGTTGAAGGGAGAGCTAAAGAAGATGGAAGCGGACGACTCTCCCGTAGGTTACTGGTGGGCTTACAAAGGTCCCAACGAGGACGAGTTTAGTCCGATCAGGCCGATAGTCATGATAAGGGTCGAAGATGAACGGAAACAGATCGGTCAATACTACTGTGATCAGCTGGAAAAGGTCGGAATCAAGCCGGACCGAAAACAATGGGACAGGCGAAAAGCCATCCAGAATGCGTGGTATACCGATCCCAAAGCCCTTAAATGGCACGTCTACACCGGTGGATGGATTGCATCCGGCAACTCCTACTTTGAAAGGTTTAGCTCGTTCCAGATGTACGCACCCTTTTACGGCTACATGCCCGGTGGGTTCGCTGGTGAGACCGCATGGAAGTACAAGAACGAGGAACTCGATAAGTACGGAAGCAAGATCCAATCGGGCGAACTTGAAACGGTTGATGAATACTGGGAAACCTTCCAGAAGTGTATAGACCTCGGCGTCGAAGAGAGTGTCAGGGTCTTCTTGACCACCACTTTTAACTACTATCCCTACAACAACAAGCAGGTCGTATCGTTCGTCCCGGACGGCAAGATAGGCTGGTCGAGCATGTGGACCGCCAGGACCATGAAAACCAAGGACGGAGTGCTTGATACCGCCGAATTTGCCAGCCAGGGCAACCTGTTCATGGACAACTGGAACTACATCGGAGGATCGACGGACGTATACAGCCAGAGACTGTTGAGGTTAATGCGCGATACCTCTTACTGGATGGATCCCCAGACAGGTCTGAATAGACCGATCAGGTCGGAATGGACGAATATCGAAAAGGATTATAGCTACGAAGAGGGCGAGCTGAAGAAAAACATCGAAGTACCGGAAGATGCCGTCTATTACGACACAAAGGACGAAAAGTGGAAAAAAGTTGAGTCCGGTACCATGGCCGCCACGAGCGCAACGTATCAGTGGAAGTTCTCCAAGTTCCACGACGGTCACATGATGGATGACACGGACCTCGTAGCCTCCTGGGCTTTCGACAAAGAGTGGTCCTACAAGGACGGCGAGGACGACAGGAAGTTTAACAGTGGCTTCTCCGGCCAGACCAAACCTTTCTTCGAAAACGTCAAAGGCGTAGTATGGCACGGAGACGGAAAGTTCACGGTTTACGGCGATTACACCTTCCCGGCGGATTCCATGATAGGAATGTACTATAACATAGACGTATTCAAACCCTGGGAGATCGATTACGCCGCCGGCGAGCTAGTTGCGTCCGAAGAGCCGTCGCCCGTTCTGGAAGCGTCCTACACCTGGGAAGAGTCCGAAGGGTCCAAGTGGGTCCACTTCATCAGCGAAAACCAGGGCAAGGACTTCAGGGCAAAGCTGGTAAGCATGAAGGAAAACTTCAATGTACCACCTTACCTCAAAGAGGAGAACAATTCTCCTGCTCCTATTACTTCTGAGGAGCTGAGCGAGGAAGTAGACAGCGTAAACGAATTCTACGACGAATACGGTCACTTCTATCCGGCACAGGGACCGTTTGTACTGACGAATTACGATGCCCAGAACAAGGTCATGAACTTCGAGCGGTTCGACAGAATCGTGGATAACCCTGAATATCCGTTTAGCTGGGATTACTGGGCAGAAAACATGAAGTTCGTCAGCCTGACGATAGGTAACATTCAGGCTCCCACTAACATGCCCCGGGGGTCCGACTTCGAGGTCAGCATTAGCGCGGAAAAGACTCAAACCTATCCGACCGAAGAGTCATCTCCCGCGGAAGAAGGAAACGTCGAAGTCAGGTTGCTCTCCGACGGGAAGTTAATTCACTCGGCTAAAGCGGAACTTTCCGAGCCCGGTAAGTTCACCGCAACGATACCGGCGGATGCGACTCTGGGATTAGAAGCGGGAGCTTACGAACTTAAAGTTGTCGGGTCTCTGCCGGGACAGGAAGCTTCGCTGGTGGAATCCACGACTACCATAGTTCTGGTATAACCGGATAAGTTGGTGGAATTAATAAGAGCACGTTGAACACTCCGTCAGGGCGGGGTATTGCACCCGCCCTGACTTATCTTATTGAACTCGTGTCTAAATTGAAGGTTTGTATGGAAGGGATATTTTCAAATTTCCCTATGAATGTTCGAACGTGGAAAAATGAGCCGCAAAGCTCGGTTTAACCAGTGTTACAGGGCAAACATTTGGTTGATATGTTTTTTTGGGTGTGTTATTTTTTCATATCACACATCGGGTGGAAGGGCAATCTAGTCATTAATATCCGGTTTTAAAAGCTACCAACAAAACAAGAAATTAGAAGTGATTCTGGCGCTTCTTTGAACCGGCAACGGTCATAACATGACTCAAAGGCGGAACTCTGGAGGGGTAATTTTGACCGAATCACTAACTGCAAGGGGGAAAAAGTGATGCCAGCGAGGGTGAAGTACCTCGTTTTCAGAACTTTCCAGGCCGTCCTTACCCTGGGCATAGTAATACTTATACTTTCCTCTCTGTTTAACAGCATGTCGGAAGAGCAGCTTCAGACGAGAATACGTCAGACGGTGACGGCCCGGGTTCGAAACAGCACGGAACTACAGCAATTGTCCCAGGATCAATTAAAAGAGTGGCGGGAAAACGAAATCGCCAAACTCAGGGATAGGTGGGGGCTTGACCAGCCCGTCTGGAAAAGAATATTTATGGACGCCTGGGATAGGATGAAACTCGATTTTGGCCAGTCCTACATGATGACCGCTCCCGGCGGAAGCAGGCAGGTAATGGATATCATAATGTCCAGACTGCCGCGGACCATTCTCCTGTTCACGACTGCTGCGGTTATCTACGTCTTGTTGGGGTTGATAGTTGGATTGAAGGCGGCTCAAGTTGCCGGGGGTAAGCTGGACAGGTTCTTATCTATCTTTGGAATGACTTCTTCCAGCATGCCCATGTGGTGGCTTGGGATGCTGGCGATCTTGATATTTGCCTACCAGCTGGGCTGGTTTCCCTCGACTGCTCTCCCCCTACCTCAGACCACCGGTCTGGACTACTACCTGGGGGTTCTTTACAGGCTGGCATTGCCGCTGGCAACTATCATATTCAACATATTTGGCGCAAGAGCCTGGGTAACGAGAAACATAGTTACGGACGTGCTTCAGGACGACTACATTATGGCGGCCAGGGCTAAAGGGGTGCCGGAACGCAAGGTAATCTACGGTCATACTCTGAGAACGGCGGCTCCCCCGGTTGTGACTTCTGCGCTGCTCTCGCTGCTTATGTCGATAGGTGGCGCGATGATTACCGAGGTTATCTTCAACTGGCCGGGGATCGGTTTGCTGACCAGAATAGCAATTATGCAGAACGACATTCCGGTGGTTATGGGTGTGATGTTTATTACTTCGGCTATATATATCTTCGGTTATCTGGTGGCTGACCTCCTATACGGGTTGCTGGATCCCCGGGTAGAAGTCGGAACCTCGAAGTCGATGCGTTAGGTGATAGAATGATAAAAAGAAAGATAAAAGACTTCTTCCGAGGTTTTTTCGAGATATTTCGCGAGTACAGGGGCGAGACTACGGGAATGATCGGGTTGGGTTTGATAATTTCCATGATTATTCTCGCCCTTCTGGCTCCTTCACTCGCTCCGGAAACCAACAGGAAGTGGGATAACGTCGACCGATGGAAGGATCTGCCAAACGGTGCACCTCCCTTCTGGATGAACTATTTCTCCGGAACGAGCAAGGCGACTCAACAGGTGAAAGACGAACCCGCCAGCGTCTCGACCGAGTCGGTGATAACCAAGTTGGTTTACGATTACCAGTTCGACTCGGATTTACCTCCCAAGGACGTGGTTGTTTACGTCGAAGGGCAGTACGAAGGCGAAAGACCGACGCTGATAGCAAGCTTGATCAGGCCGGACGGCGAAAAGCTTCAGCTTGCGTCCCAGACGATCCAGGGGAGCCAGGGTCAAGACGGGTACGGTTTCGAGACCAGATTAAGGTTGTTTGGGGGAAGCCAGCAAAGGACCAAGGTTCATCGGTTTGCAAAACAGTACGAAGAGGGTAACGTCCCAGGGCCGAGCGAGATAGATGTTACGAGGACGGCATTTGCCAAAGCTCAGGACGGGATGTTGAACCGGACCCAGCCGTTAAAAGGGGAGTACAAGCTGGAATTCCTGCTGGTCGGTTCAGGTACCGAGTTGACGAATTCTCGTGCGATTTTTATGGGTCGCGTTTTCGGCTTGATGGGCACGGATGGAAACGGCCACGATATAGCTCGAGGGTGGATCTGGGGAGCGAGGTACGGTCTCATTCTCGGTTTGTCGGTTGCCGCTGGCACGGTGATTATCGCACTAATCTTTGGAATGACCAGTGCTTACTACGGAGGCTGGGTCGATGAGTTGATGCAGAGGTTGAACGAGATAGTAATGGGAATACCTACCCTGCCGATCCTCGTGGTCGTTGCGACACTATGGGGCCGAAGCATCTGGTTTGTGATATTTATAATGACGCTCCTGTACTGGCGGGGCATCGCCAAGACCGTCAGAGCAAGAGGGCTGCAGATCAGGCAAAATACTTACGTAGAAGCCGGTGAGGCTCTGGGGGCGAGCGGTTCAAGGATAATCCGCGGCCACATGATCCCGCAGATGCTGCCCTACGCATTTGCGGAGGCTGCGTTAATGGTTCCGATGGCGATCATAGCTGCTGCAGGGTTGCACGTACTGGGTCTCGGTGATCCCACCGTGGTAACCTGGGGAACAATGCTCAGCGAGGCCAACAGTGCGGGAGCCACCATCCGGGGCATGTGGTGGTGGGTCCTGTTGCCCGGTCTGGGAATTACGCTACTCGGGTTCGGCTTCATTTCGGCCGGCATGGCGGTCGAAAGGATCGTTAATCCGAAGATGAAGCAGGAATAGGCTGGTTAAGAGGGGGAAAATAATGGCTAATCCTGTTCTAGACGTACGGAACTTGACAACTCACTACTTCACGAGAAAGGGCGAGGTCCAGGCGCTGGACGACGCCAGTTTTGATCTTGCCGAGGGGGAATCGTTGGGCGTAGCCGGTGAGAGCGGCTGTGGGAAGAGTACGATGGCTTTTTCCCTGATTAATCAGGTCCAGCCTCCTGGACGGGTGGTTGAGGGAGAGGTAAATATCGACGGCATAAATGCTGTTCAGTTATCCGAAACCGAGACCAGAAAGAAGGTGAGGTGGAAGCGTATTTCGATGGTTTTCCAGGGAGCGATGGATATTTTGACGCCCGTTTATACCGTGGGCCATCAAATGAAGGAGCCACTACATTACCATCAGGGAATTTCCGGAGACGAAGCCAGGAAGAAGTGTGAGGGACTACTCGGGGAGGTAGGGCTGGACAAAGAAATATTTACAAGATATCCCCACGAATTGAGCGGGGGGCAAAAACAGAGAGTGATTATCGCGACATCTCTACTACTTACGCCCAGCGTGCTGATTGCTGATGAACCTACTACGTCGCTGGACGTAGTCGTTGAAGCCCAGATAATGAATTTGCTTAAAGGGCTTAAAAAGGAACTCGGAATATCGATGATATTCATCACGCACGATCTCAGCATTCTCTCCGAGGTATCGAACAAGCTTTCGATAATGTACGCCGGGAAGTTTGCCGAGCTGGGCAGTGCGGAAAAGATATATAACAACCCGAAGCATCCCTACACGGAAAAGCTCCTCGCCTCGATACCGCGTGTCCATAAGGACGTGAAGAGGCTGGAAAGAATACCGGGCGCTCCTCCAAACCTGGTCGATCCTCCTTCTGGTTGTCGGTTTCATCCCAGATGTACTTACGCGGAAAAAGTTTGTCAGAGGGAAGAGCCCGAGCCGAGAGAGGTAGAGGGAAGAAAAGTTGCCTGTCATTTCGCGGGCGAGGTCACGTGAGGGAGGTGCGAAGATGAGCGCCGTTCTGGAAGCGGATAATCTCGAGAAGTACTACACCATGAGTCAATCCTTTTTCGGCAGGCTGCTCGGCAGCGAGAAAAAGTATGTAAAGGCAGTAGACGGGGTAGATTTTGAAATTCCCCGGAAGAACGCAATGGCAGTCGTCGGTGAATCAGGCTGTGGTAAGACCACTCTTGGTAAGGTAGTAATGAGGCTGCTGGACGCCACCGGAGGTAAGCTGTTGATGGAAGGTAAGGACGTGACCGAACTCAGTGGCTCCGGTGAATTAAAGGCGTACCGTAGAACCACCCAGATGATATTTCAGGATCCGTTCTCCTCGATGGATCCACGGTTCACCGCTTTTCATACGCTGGAAGAGCCGATGGACATCCACGATATCGGAGGGGGTTACGAAGAGAGAAGAAGGACAATAATGGATGCCCTGGAGGAAGTTCAGCTGACTCCGGCAGAGGAGTTCATCGACAGGTATCCTCACATGCTTTCGGGCGGGCAAAAACAGAGGGTTGCGATAGCACGGGCCTTAATCCTAAACCCTGACTTCATAGTGGCCGACGAGCCGACCTCAATGCTGGACGTCTCCGTGCGGGCGGAACTGCTTAACTTGATGAAGGATCTGATGGACGAGGAGAACCTGACCTACCTTTACATTACCCACGATATCTCCACCTCGAGGTTCTTTTCCGACTCGATTTCCGTAATGTACCTGGGGAAATTCGTTGAAAAGGGAGAAGTAGCCACGGTTCTTGATAATCCTCTCCACCCTTACTCTCAAGCTCTGTTAAAGGCCGTACCGGAACCGAAACCGGAAATGGTCGAGGTTATAAAGGAACTCCCGATCAAGGGCGAAGTACCGGACGCTACAAACATACCTCCCGGGTGCCGTTTCCACCCGAGATGTCCGTATGCTCAGGAGATATGCGAGAAAGAAGAGCCTGAGTTGAGGGAGGTAGAGGGCAGGGAGGTTGCCTGTCACTTTGCGGGTGAGGTCCCCTAAATAACGGTAGAGTCGAAATAGCAAGAACTTTCTTGTCTTGAGAGGAGCTATTCATGAACCGCGAACCGCCCGGGATTCTGGAAGTCCTGACCGGAAATAAGAGGATACTGTTCGGCGTGGTCGTGCTGCTCCTGGGGTTGGTCCTGGCTTTTTCCGCAGTCTACAACAGAACCGCTCGTTACTCCCGAACTGGAACTATCGGGTTGGGAGAAGCCGTCGGGATTGAAAAAAGAAGGTCCGCAAACGAGGGCAAGTTGATTCTGGACCCTGAAACCAGCGCGGTTTCGAAGCCCGGAGTAGTGGCATTACTTAACGATGATCGGGCACTGATGCGGAAGGTTAGCCTGAATAGTCTTGAAGAAAACGTGGTAGAGATAAGGGGAGGAGAAAGTTATTTCGAGCTTGCGAGCGGTGAAACCAGCTACAACTACGAATACCGAGTTAAATTTTCCTACCAGCCGTTCAGGTGGCTTTCCATTCCCGCCGCTCTCTTCACGGTTTTGGGAGTAGTAGCGATTTACAGGGGGTTTGACGAGTTTATGGCCGACTTTGCCAGGAAAAGGGTAGAAGAATCGGAAGTCGGGGAAGAGGAAACCAAAGGGGAGGGCCAGCACGTCGATTTTATGGGAATAGATAACGAGAAAGGAGAAGATAGATAAGTAGATGAGGGTTTACTTTAGTCACCCCACGATGACATTCCGCACCCGGACTGAAACCACCTGCCTGGAGATAATCGATGAGACTCTGGGCCCCGACGAGGTAATAAATCCGTCCGATTACGGACTGAAAGACGACCTAAAGTCGATTATTCGCGAAGTCGACGTTGTATTAGGGTTAGCTATTGCCAACAAATATACCTTTCTGGTCTGGAAGGAAATGGAAGAAGGAAAAGCCCACGGGGCTGAACTCTATACGATAAGGGCGAAGAACAAGGAAAATATCGGCGAGGTGGAGAGAGGCATGCCGCAGGGAATCGCCAGGTTGAGTCGAGAAGAGTCCGAAAAATTCACGAACGACCTGCTGGGAGCGAACAGGGAATCACTTTTAAGTATATTGTTTGGTAACTGGGGCAGTAGGTTTTGATAGATAGCTCTTCTCTCTAAGTCGGAATCTGGACGTTCTCAATTTGTTTTCCGGCAATTCCCGTTAAACGATTAAAAGTTGGTTTCTTTAGCTAACTTTGCCTGTGCCAGAATCTTACGTCGTTTATCGGACAAGCTTCTTTCCTATTTACAGGTAACCGTCTCAACAAAAGGGTTTTAAGTCGCTGTTTGTAGTTAAGGCAGATTTCTTTTAAAATGATTGAGCTATAGTTATTGATGAAACTCTTTAGGGAGCGGATTCAGCTTTATTACAGGAGGTGGTTAGTTTTAACTCAGGAGAAAAATTGGGTTAACTTTGATCGGAACGGATTACGATTGGTTGGAACCAAGAAGGGTTGTAATCGTAAGAGTACTTTTGGAAACGGTTTTCGAACCGAGGAGGTTCATATATGTATAGAAAGACTTTAGTAGTAATCCTATCGCTATTGCTGGTGATTTCTGGTTTTGCAATTGCGGGCATGGCCAGGGAATCTTATTTACCAAAGGACGAACTGGTCGTTCCCATAGGACTTGAAGACCAAGACTGGGGGTTTGGGGAGCTGACTCCGGGAACCCCGGGCGGACAGATTACTTACGCTGCTACTTCCCTCCCGAAGACCTTTAATAGCATGGTCGCCAGCGAGACGTCTTCTTCGGACGTAACGGATAATTTAATGGCGGGCTTGACTGATATCAGCCCCTCTACGGGAAGGTTAGTTCCCGCACTGGCTAAGTCCTGGGATATATCGGACGACAAAAAGACTTATACTTTTCACCTGCGTGAGGGACAGAAGTTCTCCGACGGTGAACCGCTTACAGCCGATGACGTCGTGTTTTCGTTCAAACAGCTGGCGTTTAACAAAAAAGTAGAAGCGGATATGCGTGATCTCCTGACAATTGACGGAGAGCTCCCCGAAGTTGAAAAGGTCGACAAGTATACGGTCAAGTTTACTACACCGGCCGTTTTCGGACCGTTCATCAGAACCGTCGGCGGAGTTATGATATATCCGAAACACAAACTGGAAGGTATTTCTGCCGAAGAGTTTAACAGTGCCTGGGGTCAGGACGTGGCAAAGGAAAACCCGGAGAGTATAGTGGGGGCCGGGCCATTTAGGCTCAAGGAGTTCGTACCGGAACAGAAAGTAGTCCTGGAAAGAAACCCCTATTACTACATGCGCGGACCGAACGGCGTTCAGTTACCTTACCTTGAGGAGTACGTAGTCTTAAAGGTCGAAGACACGGACGCCCAAGCTCTCAAATTCCAGACCCACGAAACGGACGTATATGCTCCGGCTGCTTCGAAGATCCCGTTTCTGTTGAAGAACGAAGAAGAGGAAGGCTGGAACGTGATGGTCCTGAAGGGCCCGCGCGGTGCCCCTGCCGGAACCGACTTCCTGACTTTTAATTGGGATACTAAGAGAGAAGCCCTGGCCGAAGTCTTCCAGAAGAAGAACTTCAGGAGAGCAGTTTCTCACGCGATAGACAGGGAAAGCATTATCGAAAACGTATTCAACGGGCTTGCTGTTACTCAAGATAGCCCCATGTCGAAGCTATCACCGTATTACAACGAAGAAGCCGGCGAAGCTTTCCCGGAGGAGTATAACCTCGATAAAGCGAGAAGCATGCTGGACGAACTGGGACTGGAAGACAGTAACGGCGACGGGGTGAGGGAGCTTCCCAACGGGGATAAACTATCCTTTACGATTCTCACCAACAAAGGGAACCAGCAGAGGGTGGATATCGGTAATATTATTGCCTCCGACCTGAAAGACATTGGAATGGACGTCAAGTTCAACCCGATCGAATTCAACTCTCTGGTCCAGCAGTTACTGGGAGGAGAGTACGAATCCGTTATCATCGGCTTGATCGGAGACCCGATAGAACCCAACAGTGGAAACAACGTCTGGACTTCAAAAGGAAGCCTGCACATGTGGCACCTAGATGCCAGTGAGAACCCGGTAGAATGGGAAAAACGCGTTGACGAGCTGTTTAACGAAGGTCTGAAGCAAATTGGAGTTGATAACCGGAGGCCTTACTATGACGAATGGCAGATGATTGCTGCCGAAGAGGTACCGTTGATTTATACCGCGGATCAAGTATTCCTGTATGCCGCCGAAGACTTCGTTCGGAATACAGAGAGGTTCAGTCCTCTGGGATCGTTCTTGGGTCACGCCGAATTCGTCTGGGTAGAGGACTAATAGGAGGTTGACTTATTATCCACCGGCCGGAGCTGATAGCCGGCCGGTGGTTCTTTTATTGATATGACTTCTTATTTAATTCGCCGTCTTCTTTACATGATTCCAACTTTGATACTGGTCTCCATTATTTCTTTCGGGATCATTCAGTTAATTCCGGGTGATTATCTGTCCGGGCGCAAGTTGGATCCGACAATTTCCAGAGAGACTCTGGAACAACAGAAGGAGAATCTGGGACTGGACAAGCCCCTGCCCATAAGGTACTGGAAGTGGGTTAAGGGAGTTATTACGAGAGGAGATTTCGGTTATTCTTTCAGCAATTACCGTCCTGTGAGGGACGTATTATTCGAGGGAAGGATAGGTTTTACGATCTTTCTTGGAATAATGTCCATGCTATTTACCTATTTGTTCTCGATACCAATCGGAGTATATTCGGCGACGCACCAGTACGCGCCGTCGGATCACATTGTCACTTTCTTTGCTTTTATCGGGTTATCCATACCCAACTTTTTTCTCGCCCTGGTTCTTCTATACTTTATGGCCGCGGTCCTGGGGGTAGGCCCTAATCTTGGGATTGGAGGGTTGTTCATAGAGAAGTATATGGGAGCTCCCTGGTTTCACGGATTCGTGCCTAACATGCCCAAGATATCGAACTTCTTCTGGCATGTTTGGCCCTATATCCTTGCTGTGGGGACTGCCTCTCTTGCCAGCGTCGTGCGGCTAATGCGGGGCCAGATGCTGGAGTTCATGAACCGACAATTTGCAAAAACCGCTCAGGCCAAGGGTCTGAAGGAAAGCGTGGTTATCTATAAACACGTCTTTAGGAACGCGATAAACCCGATCATAACAAATTTTGGTTACGCCTTTCGAACTCTGGTGTCCGGATCCCTGATCACGGCTATCGTACTTGGGGTGCCCACGGTTCAGCGTGCTTACTGGACCGCCCTTAACCAACAGGACGAACAAGTTATCATGGTTGGTCTAACGTTTTTTGCTTTGATGCTACTGGTGGGCAATCTTTTTGCCGACTTTTTACTTGCCTGGAACGATCCTCGTATTCGCTATGATTAAGGGTGATCCTATTGGCTGAAGAATATCAAGCAGAAGGAACTAAAGATCGGAAAGCCAGGTCCCAGTGGCGACGGATGTGGCGACGGTTCAGGAGGCATACGCTGGGCCAGGTCGGTGGAATAATAGTTATCTTTATGTTTATTATCGTATTCTTTGCCAACTTCCTCGCCCCTTACAACTACTCAACCCAGCACAGGGATTACTCTCATGCTCCCCCTACCAGGATTCACTTTACCGAGGACGGCCAATTGACGTGGCCTTACGTATATGCGACGGAAAAGGGATATAACGAGTACTACGAAAAGGTCTATACTCAGGATAAGTCGAAGAAATATCCGATAAAGTTCTTTGTAAAAGGAGAAAAGTACAGCTTTTGGGGGTTGTTTAAAAGCAGGATACATTTTTTTGGTACCGGCTCTAAAGAGGCCCCCGTTTTCTTAATTGGTACTGATATGTTTGGTAGAGATTTGTTTTCTCGAACTCTCTGGGGGGGCTGGATTTCGCTGACTATTGGACCGTTTGCCCTGCTTACTACCCTGATAATTGCCATACCGATAGGTCTACTGTCCGGCTACTTCGGGGGGTGGGTAGATATGCTCGTTCAGAGAATCACCGAAGTCGTTATGGCTTTCCCGAAGCTCCCACTCTGGCTTGCTCTCGCAATGATAGTTCAGGGTTTACCTTCCGCTTATAGATTCTTCTTCATTGTCGGTGTATTTTCGCTCGTTGACTGGACGGCATTGTCCAGAACGCTGCGAGGTATGGTTCTGTCGGCCAGGGAAGAAGATTATACAATGGCCGCGTCTGCTGCCGGTGCTGGTTCCGGAAGGATAATGTTCCGACATATTTTACCCAATACGACTACTTATCTGATTGTGGTTTCCACTTTGCAGATCCCTATCTGGATAATTGCAGAAGCCACCATAAGCTATCTGGGCCTCGGGATAAAGGAACCCCAAACTAGCTGGGGTCTACTGCTTAGCCAGGCTAACAACCTGGAATCGATAACTTCTTATCCGTGGTTATTGACCCCCGGAGTATTTATTGTGGTTACGGTCCTGGCGTTTAATTTTCTCGGAGACGGGATCCGGGACGCCGCTGACCCGTTTACGACCGTGGGGGGCAGGTAGCTCAGTGCCCGAGTTGAAGCGTGATGCAGGGTAGACAGGTCAACGGCCTTTTTCGGGAAGCCCGTCGGACGCTAATTGGGCTAACTGTAGCGTTCCTGATCGTTGGCCTGGTTGGTATCGTAGTTTTCTACCTGTTACCGACTTTCGTCTTTACTCCTAATTCGGATTGGGCGATCGTAGAGGATAATTCGGTCTCGGTATATTATAAGAAAAATAATTTATCCGAATCCGTTCCGGCAAACTATCTGTCCCGTGCGACTCGCGCGAAAGAAGAGATCGTAGAAAAGCTGGGGCTAAAAGAGGACAACCTGCCCGACAGGATTCGTGTCTATCTCCACGGGAATTTAGAAGAGTTGAAGGCTTCGATTGTCGAGAGAAAAAGCTCCACGAATATTGACGAACCGTTAGCAGTAATTGACGTTATATCAGGATACGAAGTCGAGCCACTGCTGGTTCGATTACTTACGCTTTTTTCCTGGGGTCGTCCCTCGGGCGAGTTCCTTAGACTCGGACTGCAGTCTTTTTTCTCTGATAGACTGTCCAGACCTCACCTGCGGGTGGCCGGCCTTGGTGAGGGTCGATTTACATTTCGGGAAATAGTCTCATTAGAGAAAACTAACAATATCCCGCGGTCCCTTCACGACCGAATATATGATTCCTTCGACTCACCGAACGCCCCGGCGGGTATGAGCCTGTCCGGGTTTTCCTCTTTGATTAGGTTCGGAGCCGCCGAGAGTCCTTACCGTTACGAAGTCGAGGCTGAGTCAGCATCGTTCGTTTCTTATTTGATTAATGAGTACGGGTACCCGGCCTTTAGGGAACTATGGAGAGCAAATTCTTTCCGGGAAGGAGCTGTTCGGACATTCGGAATTTCACTTGAGGGGCTGGAGCAAGACTGGGTTGAGTTTGTTGATTCTCGGTCAGGGGGTGGATACTACGACCGGTTTTACAGAGCGCTAACTCTGTTCACCAGGGGGGAACTCGTTGAAGCTACGAAAACCTTGTCCGATTTTTCCGAAGGAGAAGCCCGGGCGGATGAGTATCTATTTTTAAAAGCGAGGCTTAGCTTTTACAGGGGAGATTGGGACGAAGCCCGGAAATACATTTCTAAGCTGGAAAGTCGGGAAATCGGTTTGGAAGTGAATACCGATATCGAGGATTATAAAAAATTACTGACGGACTACGAATCGGGAAGCAGAAAAGAGGTGGGGAAACTATTGGTATTTGCGCCAAAGGGAGTTGAGAAGCTGAGCGATTTGGTCAGCAGGTGCTCTTCTTTAATTGAAAGGGCGGAAGCGCAGTTCCCCGAGCTGATCGACGAACTCAATTTATTGAGGGTTTTTGTTAGCGGGGGAAAGGAGAGCGATGACGTGTGGACCCGCCTTGATCACCCCAGGGGCGTAATCTTTAGCTCGGCGGCGAATTCACTGGAACTGAGTATTTCCCGAGCCCTGGTAAACGAATTGAGCCGCACTCCCACCTATTCCAACCTCTTACGTCTAGGGCTTGTCCGCTTTATCATGGATCCTGCTGTATTTAACGAGGCGAGGGAGCTCGTTACTAGGGAGGCCTGGGAGTCGCTGGGTGGACTAACTGTCGAAGTGGACCGGGAATCGAGCTCTCTGGTTCAGGCCGGGGGGTTTGTGGGTTACATCTTAACCCGCTTTGGGCCGGATAAATTCACAAGGATATGGTATTTGACGACTCCGTTGGGAGGGGACAATTCGCTAGAAACCGCATTGAATGAAGTCGTGGGGAAGGGCCTGGGAGAAGTCGAAGCTGACCTCAAAAACTTTTTAGAAGATTACCCAGTGTGAATTGAGTACGATCTGTACCTACCGAAAATATCTTTTTCCGATTTCTCGTAATATTTCCCGGGACAGTCTGGATCCGTTTTGAGCCTGGAGTTTTCTTTGCTCGCCGGTTTTGAAGAGTAACGACCCCGTAATCAGGTTCTTTTCTTCTTTCTCAGCTTCGTCTTCGCTATAAAGTGAAAAAAGGGCGTCGATATCGTTTTCGGCAAGCCTTTCCCGGGTTTCCGTCTTTTCAATTTCGAGGTCGGTTCGAAATTCAACCAGTACTTGGTTCTTCTCCTTTAATCTCCCCAGTTTTCGCGCCAGATCCGGAGTTTCCGGAATGTCCAGGTCGAGTCTCTTCGTCTTTTCTCCTTCGAAGAATACAGATGCCAGTTCCGGATGCCAGTCCGAAGCCGAACTGGCCATAAGGATTAAATCGTAGTAGTCAAGTTCGCCCGTTAGCATATCGTCCAGTTCTTCCACCGATCTCGTCCATACCACCCCGACGCCTGTAGGAGGTATTTGCTCGGTTGGTCCGCTGACGAGCTGGACCTCACCTCCCATCTGACGCGCCTGGTCGCTGAGGCTGTATCCGAGAGATCTACCTTTGGTCCCTCCCGTATGATCGGGCAAACTAAATAGGTCTCTCGTCGGTCCGGAGGTGACTAGGACCTTCTTGTTCTCGAGTAACTGGTCCTCCTGGAGTACCTCAATTACTTTCTCAATTATCCGGCCGACAACTATGGTCAAGAGGGGTTCTCTATCGGAAGTTTCTTCCAGGCTCCAGAGCTTTGGTTCCACTACGTGAAACCCCGTCTCTTTAATTTTCTTCAGATGAGCTCGGACCGTTTCGCTGGAATAGAGGTCCCGACTCATCGATGGCGCCAGCAGAACGGGATTGTTGGAGTTCGAGATCAATTCGGTTAACAGGTCCTTTCCCAGACCGGAAGAGAGTTTGCCGGTAAAGCTAAAGGATGCGGGCGCAATTAGTGTCAGATCGGTTTCTGAAGTCAATTCCGAAAAATCCTGCCAGTTTTTTCGGGATTCGGATGGCTCGACTATAACCGCTTCTCCGGAAATTCGCTCGAACGTTCGAGGGGTGACGTATTTTTTTGCTTCGTCGCTTAAAACCACCCTGACGTTTGCTCCGAGTTGCTTTAACCGTTCTGCCAGGTTAACGCTCCTGTAAGCAGTGCTTACTCCGCATACGCCGAGAACGATATTTTTTCCTTCCATCAGGTCAGCATTTTTCATAATAGTTCACGTAAAATTAAACCCTTTTTTGTTCCTGAAAGATTTGAAATTGCCATTTCGTTAGATCCTTTATCCTAATACCTTTAACTGTTGCTTCTTCCAGCCTAAGCCGGTCCATAATTAAACACGATGGCCGGATCGTTTTATGAGCAACCACACCAGGTAACCATCAGGTCGAAAATTCTTCACGGATCTAAATTATATGGTCGATTTTATTATAATAAAGTAACCCGATTAATCCGATAAGTCAAACTGGAGATATTTTTGTGCCTTTGTTCGAAATTATTCGAAAACAAGACAAAAAAGGTCTGGATTTTTTACCTCGGAGTGGTTATAATGACTCTGAAGAAGATTTCAGGCTTACTTCAAAGAGATATACCCACCACGGGTCCGCCTGGGCACATAGCGGTGTGGTGTTTTGCTGCGCTGGTTTAGCCTCCTTCCGCGCAGTTTTTTTCGCCACGCCATGAACCTTAATGCGAAGTCCTGGGCGGATCCTACTTTCTCAAGAACTGTTAACTATTTATCAGTTGTAATTCGTAATACTCCTTTTTATGGTTTGACGTTTTGGTTACTATATCTCTGATAGGGTAAGGGTCGGGTGTGGTCTTGAGGCTGTCGGTTAGAGCTGATCCAAGAAGGATTACGAATAGAAGAAATGAAATCGGGGGAACATGAATAAGATAGTCAGAAAAACGAAGGTTGGTGATGGTGTTTGGGAATACGAACTTGAAGCTCCACTTATTGCAGAAGCCAGTGATCCAGGGCAGTTTGTAATCCTGCGGCTGCATGAAACAGGAGAGAGAATCCCACTCACTATTGCTGATACGGATCTCGTTAAGGGGACTGTTACGATCGTGGTTCAAACAGCGGGTAAATCCACGATGGAGCTCAATAGGGACTTTTCCGAAGGAGACGAAATTCGCGATCTTGCCGGCCCATTAGGGAACCCGTCGGAAATAGAAAATTACGGGAACGTCGCTGTCATAGGCGGCGGGGTCGGTATTGCCCTGATTTATCCGATAGCTAGAGCACTTCAGGAGGAGGGGAATCAAGTCATAACGATAATAGGGGCTCAATCCGTGGATAAGCTATTCTACCAGGACAAAATCGCTCAGGTCAGTGACGAAGTTATCGTAACCACTGACGACGGTTCGGCAGGCAGGAAAGGATTTACCAGCGATGCTTATAGAGACCTGCTGAAAACTAAAAATATCGATAAAACCTGGGCTATCGGGCCGGTATTGATGATGAAGGCCTGTCAGGAAGTCGCTGAAGAGTTCGATACCGATCTTATAGTAAGTCTTAATACGATAATGGTCGATGGAACCGGCATGTGCGGCGGCTGTCGGGTTGAGGTAAACGGGGAGGCAAAGTTTGCCTGCGTCGATGGCCCGGAATTCTCCGGATCGGCGGTCGACTTCGATTTACTTGCCCAGAGAACGGAGAGTTACAAAGAAGCGGAAGAGTGTGCGCTGGACGCCTACCTGGGAGATGAGACGAAGTGAATATAAGAAAACGGGACGTCTCTATGCCCCAGCAGGACCCCTTGGAACGAGTTAATAACTTCGAGGAAGTACCTCTGGGTTATAGCAGGAAAGATGCGCTGGAAGAAGCTGAAAGATGTCTCCAGTGCGATCCGGCTCCCTGTATAAAGGGATGTCCGGTTGGTATAGATATTCCAAAATTCATCGATCAAATAAAGCACGAGGATTTCAAGGGTTCGATAGATACGATAAAGGAGACCAACAACCTGCCGGCTGTTTGTGGCAGGGTGTGTCCCCAGGAAGAACAGTGCCAGGCAGTCTGTACTCTGGGAAAGAAATTCGAGCCGGTTTCAATAGGGAGGCTGGAGAGGTTTGCTGCGGACTGGGAACGGGAACACGGTTCGGTTGATAACAGGGTGGATGAGTCCCGGGACGGCAAAGTTGCCGTAGTCGGGTCCGGGCCCGCGGGCCTTACCGCCTCATCGGATCTGCGAAAACTCGGTTACGAAGTGACCGTATTCGAGCAGTTCCACCAGCCGGGCGGAGTGCTGGTCTACGGTATACCAGAATTCCGCTTGCCCAACGAAATTGTCGAGAGGGAAGTGGATAATTTAAAGGATATGGGTGTAAATATCGAAACAAATACCGTAGTTGGTCGCCTATTTACCGTTGACGACTTGCTCGAAGGTAACAGGGTGGATAAGTACGATGCGGTATTCCTGGGGACCGGTGCCGGACTGCCCTACTTCCTCGACCTACCCGGGGAGAACCTCAACGGAATTTACTCTGCAAACGAGTTCTTAACCAGGGTCAACCTTATGAGAGCTTTTAAATTTCCCGAGTACGATACGCCGGTGAAGATAGGAAAGAGAGTCGCCACCATAGGCGGGGGTAATGTAGCTATGGACTCTGCCAGAACTGCTCTGAGACTGGGCGCGGATTCTTCTACCGTTATTTACCGAAGATCAGAGGCCGAAATGCCCGCCCGGGAAGAGGAAATTCAGCACGCCCGGGAAGAAGGCATAGAATTTCGGCTGCTCAGGAACCCGACCGGGTTTAAGGGGAATAACGGTAGAGTCGAAAAGGTAGAATGTGTGGAGATGGAACTTGGCGAGCCGGACGAATCAGGCCGACCGAAGCCCATTCCTAAAGAAGGATCGGAGTTCGATATACCGGTTGATAACGTAATTATAGCTATAGGAAATTCTCCCCATCCCCTTATCCCGAGAACAACGGATGGACTTGAAACCAGCAATCGGGGAACGATAGAAGCTAGTTCACGTGGTCGAACTACGAGAGAGGGAGTCTGGGCGGGAGGGGACATCGTAACCGGGGCAGCAACGGTGATAAAAGCAATGGGTGCCGGTAAAACAGCTGCCCTGGACATTCACGAATGGTTGTCGAATGGAGACGGATGGAGATAAACAATAAACCCCGTTTTGGGAACGGGGTTTATTGTTTTTAAATCAGAAAAAATAACCCTGCGAGCGTTTTACCGTCGGCAATATCGCCGTTTCTCGCCATTGAAACTAGTTCTTCAGTCTCAAAGCTTTCGACAATGAGGTTCTCGTCCTCCGGGTTCTCCAACCCTTCAGAAGGTGCTAATTTTTTCAATCCGGTTGCCAGGTAGAGTGTAAGAATTTCGTCCGTGTACCCGGGAGAAGTATACAGGTCGACCTTTTTCTCCAGGTTGCCCGGTCGATAACTTGTTTCCTCCATCAGTTCGCGCCGAGCGCATTCCTGTGCGGTCTCTCCTTCTTCCAGGGTGCCCGCCGGTAATTCCCATATGGGTTTTCCAACAGGCTCGCGGTACTGCCTGACCAGGACAACTTCTTCTTCCCCATCTCCGGTAAGTACCGGTAGTACAACCACTCCCCCGGGATGGTGAACGACCTCTCTTTTCCCGCTGGAACCGTCGGGTCTACGGACGGTGTTGACTGTAAGCTTTAACAGGTCTCCTGAAAATTCCTCAGACTCCTCGAGAGTTTCCTCCGCCAGTTTGTCGTCTCCGTCCCAGGCCATAGGGTCAGACACTTGCCGTCTCAACTCCCTGGTCTACCGCCTCGTAACCTTTTTCAAGTGCACGTTCATTTATTTCCACGAATCTTTTCTTGCCTGATTCCTCCAGGGTCAGCTTCATTCCCCTCTTCAAGGCTTCCAGCGATAACTTACCCGTTGCCCTTGACCAGCCGCCAAGACCTACCATGTTTATGACCTTCTGGTTGCCGAGGTCCCTGGCAAGGTCGTTAACCGGGACTGGGACAACTTTTTGGGATCCGCTGGGCGAGTAGTTATCGACGAGAGAACTGTTAAATACTATTACGCCGTCTTCCTGGACGTTGGGCCCGAATTTATCAAGTGAAGGTTCGTTGAAGGCTATTAACGAGGAGGGTTCTTTTACGACGGGAGATCCGATTAGTTTGGAAGAGATGATCGCCGTACAGTTTGCCGTTCCGCCCCGCATCTCGGGACCGTAGGAGGGGAGCCAGGTTACCTCCAGTCCCTCTTCCATTCCGGACCTGGCAATTATCTTTCCCGTTAGTATCACTCCCTGACCTCCAAAACCGGATACTATAGTCGAGTATTGGTTCATTTTTACCTCCTCAGCTCCTCTCGATTATGTCCCCGAGAGGGTAGACTTCTTCCACTTCTTCCTTGATCCTTTCGTTTGCCTCAACCGGATCCATGCCCCAGTTAATAGGACAGGCGGATAGAAACTCGACCAGCGAATACCCCTCGTCTTCCATTTGGTACCTGAATGCTTTTTTAATTGCTGCCTTTGCGTTGTCGATTCGCTTTGCGTCGTATACCGCCTGGCGAGTAATGTAGGTCGGTCCGTCCAGCGCCGCCAGCATTTCCGACATCTTTATCGGATAGCCGTAGTCCCTTGCGGATCTACCGTGGGGTGAGGTGGTGGTTTTCTGACCCAGCAGCGTGGTTGGGGCCATCTCTCCACCCGTCATACCGTAAAGGGTGTTGTTAATGAAGAAAGTCGTGATATTTTCTCCTCGATTGGCCGCGTGTGTGGAATTGTTGGTCCCGATCGAAGCGAAATCCCCGTCGCCCTGATAGGCAAATACGGTGAGATCCGGTCTGGCACGTTTTACCCCAGTAGCAACTGCCGATACCCTGCCGTGGGCGGGCTGGATTACGTCTACGTCGAACCATTTGTAGAGGAATACGGAACACCCTACCGGCGCCGTACCCACAGTACTGTCCTGGATTCCAAGTTCGTCGATTACTTCCGCGATCAGTCGGTTTATCACGCCGTGATGACAGCCCGGGCAATAACTAAATTTTTCATCGTTCAGGCTCTTTGGCCTATCGAAAACCTTTTTCAGTTCCGCCGTGTTCTCGGCTACCGCTTCTTCAGACATATTTTTTAACCTCCTCCAGGATCCTGCTTGGATCGGGGACTACTCCACCCTGCTCTCCGTAAAACGGCGTATTGATATCGGAATCAACCGACAGTCTGACGTCTTCGACCATCTGGCCTGCGTTCATTTCCACCGTAAGAACCGTATCGACTTTTTGGCTGAGTTCCGCCAGTCGGTTGTCCGGAAAGGGCCAGAGTGTAATAGGGCGGAATATTCCAACGTCTATTCCCTCATTGCGGGCTAACCTTCTGGTTGATTTGGCAATTCTACCGACCGTTCCAAATGCCACCAGGAGAATATCGGGATCCTCGACCCCGATTTCCTCGTATCGGGTTTCCGCTCTTTTTATATTTTCGTATTTTGACTGGAGGTTCTCGTTAATAGATTTGAGTTTTTCGGCACCTAGAGCAAAACTCCTGATTACGTTCGGTTTGCGACCGTCTTTACCGGTGGTAGCCCAGGGTTTGGGCGGAAGGTCGGCAAGATCTAGAGGGCTTGGAAGCTCCACCGGTTCCATCATCTGTCCGATCATCCCGTCGGCCAATACCATCACGGGGTTCCTGTACCTGTCGGCCAACTCGAAAGCCTCGAACGTAAGCTCGGCCGCCTCGGGTACTGTCGACGGAGCGAGAACTATTAACCGGTAATCCCCGTGACCCCCTCCTTTTGTGGCCTGAAAGTAATCTCCCTGAGCGGGCTGGATATTTCCGAGGCCCGGTCCTCCTCTCATTATGTTTACTATCACTGCCGGAAGCTCCGATCCCGCGAGGTAGGAAATTCCCTCCTGTTTTAGGCTTATTCCGGGGCTGCTGGACGAGGTCATGGTTCTTTCGCCCGTGGAAGCCGCTCCGTAGACCATGCTGACCGCCCCTATTTCACTTTCCGCTTGAAGAAAAGTTCCGTTTTCCTGCTCGGGCATGTGTTCTGCCATCCACTGTAACAGTTCGGCCTGGGGAGTAATCGGGTAAGCAAAATAATTCCGGCAACCGGCACGAATTGCCGCCTCGGCTATCGCCTCGTTGCCGCGCATCAGCTTCTTTTCGCCCATCAGATTCCCTCCTTCTGTCTTTTATATATCGTCAGGGCTACGTCAGGACAGACTTTGCCGCAGATTCCGCAACCAACACAATCCTCCGGGTTTTCCGGTGTAACGTAGTTATATCCACTGGAGTTAAAATCCCCGGAAAACCCCAGAACGTCCTGGGGGCACGCCTCTATGCATAGCCCACACCCCTTACAGCGATCGATATCGATTTCAACTTTGCCCCTCGGCATATTACCCCTCCTGGTAAAGTCAGACAGTCCAGAAATCCTCGTTTAGCCTTTCCTTGCGGTTCTGTTTTATCTCGTCGAAGGTGTCTTCAATTTCATTAACCCATTCTTGAAATTCTTCGGCTACTTTTGGCTCTGGAGACTCATCACCTCCGTTGTTCTTTTCGTGTGAAAGGTTTTTTAAATACTTGTCCGGTTTTTGCTGGAATTTATCCTTTGCAAAGAGTTTTGTGATGGTCAGTTTCAGAGATCCGTCTTCCGATTTTTCGTTTACGAGGACCTTAACCTCCGAACCTTCCTCCAGGCTTGAGTGGTCTACTCCGTTGGTCAGGTTGTCTTTGGGCACGTATCCCGTAATGTCGTTGCAGAGAGCGACAGTACACCCATCTTCGCTTATCCCTTTTACGACTCCGGATACTTTTTCTCCCTCTCTTATATCCATAATATCACCGTCTGGATTCGTGGAAAAATCAATTTAAGACTGACAACAAATTATACTTCCATTGACTGATGAGTTCAAAAAGCTCTTTCTATCGGAGACACAGGCGATTTTTAATGAATTACGATGTCAGGTATCGATAGCTAATATGTAATGTTTTGTTGGATTTATTTCCTATATACTTTTATATGCGTTAGATAAAACCCTGTTTTACTGAAAAATGTAACTTGCCGCAGACCCCGACGGAAAATTAAGTGGTTGAATTTGTCCATCTTGAGTTGTATCAATAGTGAAAAGGTTGACGAGGAGTGACATGAAAATAGGTTTTGTCACTGGTGCTTATTTACCGGCTCCTGGAGGAGTTACCACTTCCGTAGTTAATTTTTCCAATCAGCTTAAAAAACTGGGACAGGAAGTCTTCGTGTTCTGTCCGGATTATCCTGAGGAAGAGACGGAGGACGACGAAGACGTATTCCGAATACCCTCCTATTACAGCCCGTTACTGAAGGATTTCAGGCTGACGGACCCGTTTCAGGCCGGGAGGGTTTTTCGCAGGGAGTTTTCCGATTTGGATATAGTTCATATACATCTACCCACGATAATGAGCCCCACGGCACGCTGGGTGGCGGGATTTTTCGACGTTCCCGTTTTTTTAACCTACCATACAAACCTGGAACTCTACATCCGTCACTACGTTCCGGGAGTACCCGATAACGTTGCCCGGGCTCTTACGAGGCTTTACGCTTCCCGGGAGACCAAAAATGCGGAAAAGGTCTTCGTTCCCTCTCCCGACATGAAGTCTTTGCTTGAGTCTTACGAGATCGATCCGCCTCTGGAAGTTTTACCCACTGGTATCGATCTGGAAATTTACGAACAGGAGACCGAAGGGGTAAGGTTACTAAGGGAACAGTTTGGAATTAAGGAGGACGAGAAGATTTTGCTCTACGTGGGCCGGGTCGGGAGCGAGAAGAACGTGGGGTTTCTGCTGGACGCGTTTAAGGAAATATCCGGGAAGTACTCTCCAGTCCACCTTGTAATAGTAGGGGGAGGTAGAGGGTTGGGAAAAGTGCTATCCCGGGTGAGTAAGATGAACGCGTCGAGGATGATTCACTTTACCGGTTACGTCGAAGAGGAGGAAATACTGGCCCAGTACTACCGGGAGGCTGATCTTTTCTTGTTTGCCTCTCTCACGGAAACCCAGGGTCTCGTAATTGCCGAAGCGCTTGCCGCAAGTACCCCCGTTGTTGCTGTTGATGCCCCCGGCGTGAGGGACGTTATCAAGGATGACAGGGGTGGCTATCTGGTTCCGGAGAACGTCGAGACGTTCAGCGAGAAGGTTCTGGAGTTGCTGCATGATCCGGATTTACTGGGTCAAAAGAGCGAAGAAGCGAAAGTGGTTGCCCGAAAGTTTTCCGCGGAGACCATGACGAGGAAACTGTTTGAGAGTTACGTCGAGGTTCTGGGAAGGCAAAAATAAAAAGAGAGGACCATATGGCCCTCTCTTTGATCAAATTCAGGTTAATTTATCAAAAAAGTGGTTGGGACTGTTCTAAGTACAGTTTTCCTTCTCAGTTTCAGCTTCCTTTCTCAATCTATGCGAAACGTCTTCGAGATAGTTCTCTCGATAAATTTGCTTGATGTTCGAATAGTTCCTAGCTTCGTTGTTGTTTTTCTTCATTTAACACACCTCCATGTGCGCTTAATCCGTACCTTGGATCTAATTCGACCAGCTCTTAAATAGATAAACAGTTAATTAATTGATTAAAGTTTAAAGGGTGAGATTATATATTCAAGTGCAAATATGTAAAATCGAATTAAAATAAATATTTATGGAGGCGAAAGGGTAGAAAGCTCACTTCTCGCCCAGGAATTCGTCGTAGACTTCCTGGTATTGTCTGCCAATATTTTTCAGCTGGTGCTCCTCCGCTGTCTTTATCGCTTTTCCGGCGAGTTTTTCCCTCGTTTCTTTGTCTTCCATGGCCTGTCTAATCATGCGGACGAAGTCCTCTTTGGTTTCTCCTTTCAGGCAGTTTTCTCCGTCTACCATCCATCCCCTGTAGGCAGGTAGGTCTCTGGTTACGATAGGTAGGCCCATGGCTGCAGCCTCCAGAAGAACTATACCCTCGTTTTCCTCCTTGGAAGGGAAGAAAAAGATGTCTCCCGATGAAAATGCGGCGCCAATATCCTCCACGTATCCCGTAAACTGGACGTTTTCGGGGGAGTTGCGTATCGCTCTGTCCATTGTCTGGTCGAACATAAACAGCCGATTCATCCTGTGGCCGTACCAGATAAATTGATATTGAGGTAAGGCTCGTGCCACTTCGACGAAGGTGGTTACGTCTTTTCGGGGAATCACCTGGCCCACTACGATAACGGTGGGTCTATCCAGGTCAAATTTTTCCCTATATCTTTCCCTCCCCTCCTGGGAATAGTTGACTTTGGAAAGATCGACTCCGTTGCTTACCACCCTCGTCTTATCCTGGTCCACGCCAAATCCGGCCACCATCTCTTTTGTATACTCTGAAGGTGCAATAACCCGATCACCGGCGTTGTAAAGTAGAGATAACCACTTGATAAAAGGCTTTTCAAGGTACTTAGATAGGGTAAACCCTCCTTCGATATCCTTGCCGGAGTGAGCAAAAACCACACCCATCTTACCTCGACGTTGAGCCTGCTTTAACCTCATAAACGAAATCGGTCCGGGCCAATTTATATGGATCACGTCGTAGGGTTCTTTCGGCTTCTCCTTAACCTCTACTCCGTTATCCCTTAGTGCCTTTCTCTGGTGTTTTACCGCGGCAGTTATTCCGTGAACCCCATACATAGTCGGATCTTCGTATACACAAACGGTTTTCATATCCCACTTTCCCTGTTTATTTTATTTTGAGATTAAATAATGCGCATAAAAGACTAGCGAGCAAGGGGCAAAAACTCAACAACTTGTGATTCATCTCCCTATATCTGAAAATTAACGCCGGATAGTACCTACTTCAAAAAAAAGGAAGGTCCGAAGGAGCAGATGAGCTGGTTACTGTATAATTTGATTGGGGGAATTTTTCGTTTAGGGATAAAGCCCTACTTCGATCTCCAGGTAGATGGTCTGGATAATTATTCCGAGTCACCTTCGTCTCTTGTAGTGGCAAATCACAAGCGAGACCTGGATTCGGTTCTCATAGCGACCGTACTATACTATCATGACGGGTTACTTCCCCCTTCGACACCCATATCTTTTATGGCGGACGAGAACCTTTTTCAGCCGGGGTTCCTGGGTAACTGGATAAAGGGTCCCGGGCTTCTGAAGAAGGCTCTCCAGCCGCTCTCGCTGAGTTATATTCTCCGTCGCCTCCACGCTCACCCGATAGGAAAGCTGGATTTTCACTCGGTTCCCGTTCACGACGCGTTAAGAATCATAAGGGAGAACGACGACGATCACGAGTTGAGGGAGATACTAAAAGAGGAGGCACTTGATAATTTGTTCGAGGAGTCTTCCTTCGGCAGCCCCGATATGACTATATCGGAGTTTTTCGAGCGCGAGGGTTACCCGAGGAAGAAGGTCGACTCGAGGAACTTCAAATCTGAGTTTAGAAAAGCCGTCAAGAAGAGCAAACTGGGTGCCGTAAAGGACCAGCTGGGGAAATTCGTTCAGTTGTTGAACGACGGGGCAATCCTCTACATAACTCCCGAAGGGACGCTCACGAAAAACGGCATGCTTGGACCGTTGAAGGACAGTCTGCTCATTTTAATCGACGAGGCGGACGAGGACGTTACCGTAGTTCCCACAAACATAACTTACGACTTTACTAGACCGGATAAAACAAAAATATTCGTCAATATTGGAGAAGAAATGACCGGACTGGAAGAGCTGAGCCGCAAGCGGAAAAGCAACAGGCTGAGAGAGGCGATACTGGGATTGACCACGGTAAATCTCGGTCAGGTCGCAAGTTACCGTCTAAAAGCCGCGGAGGAAGCGGGCGAAGAAAAGATAAAGCTCGACGAGCTCAGGGAAGAAGTTATCGAGGACCTGGAATGCTTCGATCGACGGGGATACAACATGGACGACCAGCTGTCCGACGGCGAAGGGATCGAGCGCCGCTGGGGGTCCTTTGTCGAATATTGTCTGGACCGGGGCGTCCTGGAGAGAAATCAGGGCGGTCATCGGGGTAACGACGAGACTCTGTCCCTTTCGCCCGACCTCGGTTACGATCGGGACCGTATCCCGCGAGGCTACAGGCGGGATCCGGTCAATTACTGCGCCAACGAGATAAAAGCACTGGAAAGGGTCGGACTGATAAGTCTGTGAACTTCGGGAGTTGCGAAGATCTCCACCACAGGGCAAGTCTCAAGCGGCTGTTAAACCGGTTTGGCATCCAGCCTGACAAGGACAGGGGACAACATTTTCTTATCGATAGAAATCACCTTGAGACCGTCGCCAAAGGGGCTGGTAGGGGAGAGGTCGCACTGGAAGTGGGGTCGGGCCCCGGCTCGCTGACGTGTTTGTTGAAAGAAAGGTTTCAAAGAACCTTCGCCATCGAGATAGATGAAAGGTTCCAGGACTTATTTAAAGAATTAAATCCGGAAGAATCGGTCGAATTCGTTCTGGCCGACTTCTTGAGTCTGGATTTGGCGGACCTCGGTCTGTGTAAAGACGGAAAGTCAAGTCTGGTCGGAAACATTCCCTATGGTATAACGGGTAAAGTGCTGGAGCGAACCATAACCGACCGCGAGTATTTCTCGAAAGCGGTTTTCACAACCCAGAAGGAAGTTGCCGATAGGATTCTGGCCAAGCCGGGGACCAAAGACTGTGGAGCGATTACTTACTATGTTAGGGCTTACGCCGACGTTACGCGATTGGGTGAAGTGCCGCCGGACGCTTTCTATCCTCCGCCCGACGTTGACTCCTCGATAATTAAGATCGTTTTTGCAGCCGAAAAGAAGTTCGAGAGTCCCGATGGAGAATATTTTTCCGTGGTTCGCGGTTTGTTCAATTACAGGCGCAAGACAATACGTAAGGGTTTGATTGTCTCTCCTGATTTTACCCTGGATAGGGACGCAGTGGATGAATTGCTTGATAGGGCTGATCTTGATCCGGGAAAAAGGCCCGAGGAGTTGACGCTTGAAGATTTCGATAGGTTGACGCGTTTCCTGAGTGATAGGAGCTAAGTCGAGACTCAAACGGCCTCTTGCAGCTGTCTCCAGTTGCAATCGAGGTAAAGGTTTTATATTATTAGTGAGAAATTCTTGGGATAAACCGGAGGTATAATATAGATGGCACAGCCTAAAGTGGTTGATGGTCGCGCTCATTGCGTTGGTAAAAGAAAGGAGTCCCGTGCTCGGGTTTACCTTGAGCGGGGTGAAGGTGAAATAAAGGTAAATGGGAAAGACGCTTCGGAGTATTTTAAAGCTCTTCCGTTTACGGAAGAGATGATAAGCCTTGTAGCACGTAAGCCCTTCTCCGTGACCGGTACGGAGAACAATTTTGACGTGGAAGCAAACATAGACGGGGGAGGCTACAAAGCTCAGCTCGAAGCACTCCAGCACGGAATAGCACGCGCTATGACGGCTCTTGGAGATGAATACAAGAAGGACCTAAAACAGGAAGGTCTGCTAACCAGAGATCCTCGAATGGTCGAGCGGAAGAAAGTTGGCAAGCACAAAGCAAGAAGAGGACAGCAGTTCTCCAAACGTTAAAGTTAACCCTTTCCGTTCTCCCTTTTTGTATCTTAGAATCTAATAATAATCTATTGTGATTGGAGTGAGGAATTATGAAAGAAGGAATTCATCCGGATTTAAAAGAGGTAACGGTTAAATGCGCCTGTGGGAATACTTTCGAAACTCTGTCCACCAAGGAAGACCTTCACGTGGACGTCTGTTCGAACTGTCACCCCTTCTTCTCCGGCGGGGACCGGTTCTTGGACTCCGAAGGAAGAATTAGCAAGTTTGAGAAGAAATACGGCATTTCTTCCGAGGACGAGGAGTCCGAACCAGAAGCGGAAGCCGATGAGTCGGAAGCTAGTGCTGAGGAATCAACGGAGGAAGAACCGGAACAGGAAGAACCGGAAGAAGAATAACGAGGAGTTGCCTTTGGCAGTCTCTGCATAGTTATTTCTCGAGGTTAAAAAAATGCCAGTAGGTGGACAGGCCGTAATAGAGGGCGTCCTTATGCGCAATAAGGACGATATCTCGGTAGCCGTAAGGCGGGTTTCCGACGGGGAGATCGTAGTAAAGAACCTAGAACCGCGGAAAAAGTTCAAGAGGCTGAGCGAGATACCTTTTGTCCGGGGGCTTTTTAACCTCTACGACATGCTCAGCACGGGAATCCGGGCGCTTAATCTTTCGGCAGAGATAGCCCTGGAAGAAGAAGAGGAAGACTTCGGGACTAAGGAAGCGGTGTTTACCACGGGCCTGGCTCTCCTCCTATCGATAGGTTTTTTCGTGGTGCTTCCAGTATGGGCAACCAACAACCTCTGGGGGTTGAGCGAAGCCAACGCCTTCCTGTTTAATTTCGTCGAAGGACTAATCAGGATAGGACTCTTTCTGCTTTACCTTGTGGGCATCACCTTTTTCGACGACATAAAGAGGGTCTTCGAGTACCACGGAGCCGAACATAAATCCGTATATGCCTACGAAGACGGACGGGACCTCGCCGTCGACGAGGCGAAAGGGTACAGCACACTGCATCCCCGCTGTGGAACAGCGTTTTTGATGATAGTCCTTGTCGTTGCAATTCTTACGTTCTCGCTGGTTGGCAACCCACCACTTCTGATAAAGATCGCCTCACGAATCTTATTGCTGCCGGTGGTTGCCGGAGTTTCTTACGAGATTCTCAGGTTCTCGGGGAGACATACCGAAAACCCGCTGCTTAAGCCGTTCCTCATGCCCGGCTTGTTACTTCAGAAGATCACGACGCGGGAGCCGTCGGACGACCAGATAGAGGTGGCTCTTGCGGCGTTAAGAGAGGTAGTTGGCAAGGAAGAGAACTCTTCTCAACCTGCCGACTGACACCCCAGTACTTACCTTTCTGCTCGTTTTTTTAACCAAATTCATCACATCCTTATAAACCCGCTTTATTACTTTGGATGAAAAACTCCAGGATTGGAAGACAATTTATAATAGTGGATAACTGCTGAATCGATGTTTCTTGAGCGTGGACCGAGATTGGCTCGGGATTTCTGGCTCCGGGCTAACTTGCGGAAATGCTGGGTTTTAGCCCGGCTAATAAAAAGCTTCCCGGTAAATAGCAGAATACCGAGAACTAAGCGGAATTGCGGCCACGACTGGAGCAAGACTTTGGCTTAACAGTTAAAACGAAAGACAACTGAACCAAAAACGATAATGTTTATCTTTTTACCGCTATTCGTTTGACAACTACCTTACGTTGCGATAATATAAAGCGTATCTTAAACTATAGATCGATAGAGGGTGTTGATTGTTCATTATGGGTAAAATACTAAAAAACGAGGTGATCAGACCGCTTCTAGTTAGCTTAGCCGGCTATATCTATTCTTATTGGTATCGTCGTTTCTAGGGTAGGACCCACCGATTTCGCTGGGCTAACCCTAGGAACTGTCAAGCTATAGGTATCTCCTATAGCTTTTTTTATTTGAGGCAAGGTTTGCCGGACCGACAATTAGCTTTAGTAGATTGACCCCAGCAGGAGTTAAAAAGAGTAAAGAGGAGGATAACATGAAATTTAAGCCCAAGGCAGTATTTTTGGTCTCACTTACGCTTATCTTACTGTTGGTTGCTTTTTCCGGCGTGGGATACGCCGAGGACAAGCCAGTGACTATAGGTATAACTCAAATAGTCGAGCACCCCGCCCTGAACGCGGTCAGAGATGCGGTAATAGAAAAGGTAACTTCGGCCGGTTACGAGCGCGGAGAAGACGTCAAGTTTCTGTTAAAAAACGCCCAGGGTGATATGAACAACGCAGTTTCTATTGCCCAGACGTTCAAGTCGGAAGGGGTGGACTACGTCGTTTCCATTGCAACCCCTACGTCGGTGGCGGCTGCCCAGGTGCTAAAGGAAACACCTATAGTTGTATCCGCCGTTACCAACTTCGTAGAGGCCGGATTGGTTGAAAGTTTCGAAGATTATGAGAATCCAGAAAACAACGGAAATATAACGGGAATATCCGATCAGGTCCCGGTTAAGGCTCAATTCGAGTTGATCCAACAGCTCGTACCTTCGCTGGAAAGCGTCGGGAATATCTTCAACTCGGGGGAAGCCAATTCCGCCTTTCTGACGAAACTCGCCAGGCAGGTTACCGACGAGATGGGGATTAAGCTCCTGGAGGCTACCGCGAGTAGCAGTGCAGAGGTAAGTGCGGCGGCTCAGTCGCTTAAAGGTCGTGTGGACGCAGTCTGGGTATCCACCGACAACACGGTAGTATCTGCCCTTCCCGTTGTTTCGAAGATGACAAAAGAAGAAGAAATACCTCTGGTGGTAGCGGATCCGACCAGCATCAAAGAAGGTTCGCTGGTTGGATACGGATTTGACTATTATTCCCATGGCCTGAGAGCTGGAGATATCCTTTTAGAAGTTATGGGCGGTAAAGCGCCGAACGAAATCCCGATTCAGGTTATGCAGGCCGAGGATCTAACTCTTGCCCTGAACATGGATTATGCACTTGAGATAGATTTCGAATTTCCCGACCAGGTGTTAAAACAGGCCGACCAGTTTATCCTTGGCGACCAGGTCTGGGTCAAACAGAGTTCGGAATAGTTTTAACCAAGGCCGGAACCCGGGTGGACTCCCGGGTTCCGGTATTATAGTTGTGGCGGCGAGAACGGTTCTATTAAAAAATTGTCAATTAAGGTGATTAGGTATCAATGTCTCTGTTGATTAACGCGCTTGAACAAGGATTGGTTTACGGGATCATGGCCCTTGGGGTCCTGATTACTTTTAGGGTCCTGGATTTTCCCGACCTGACGGTAGACGGTAGTTTCACCATGGGGGCGGGAATTACGGCAGCCCTCACGGTCGGTGGCTGGAATCCGTTTCTGGCCCTTTTGCTCGGGATAGTCGGGGGTATGGTCGCGGGGATCTTTACCGGTCTTCTCAGCACGAAGCTAAATATCCTTAACTTGCTGGCCGGAATCCTTACGATGACGCTTCTTTATTCGGTAAATTTGAGAATAATGGGTAGGCCAAATATTCCGCTTATCGGCCAGTCGACCGTACTGGATCAGTTTGAATCCCTTCTGGCGCCGCTTGGCTTGAGCGATTACAGTAACCTGATATTTTTCGGCCTGGTGCTGATCTTTATCAAATTACTGCTTGACCTCTTCTTCAATACGGAACTGGGCCTGGCGCTGAGAGCCACGGGAGACAACGAACAGATGATCCTGGCTCAGGGCGTAAATACGGACACGATGAAAATACTGGGCCTGGCTATATCCAATGGACTGGTTGCCCTTTCGGGAGGTCTGGTGGCGCAATACTCCGGGTTTGCAGACGTAGGAATGGGAATTGGAATGATAATTGCCGGATTGGCCTCCGTGATTGTAGGCGAGACGTTGCTTCCCACGAAGAGTTTTATATGGGTCACGACGGGAGTTGTGACGGGTTCTATCATTTATAGAACGGCGATCATGCTTGCCCTGCGTTATGGTTATAATCTTGGTTTCAAGGCAAGTGATCTCAAATTGATAACCGCTCTTATAGTTATTGTGGCGCTCGCGACGCCTCAGGTCAGGGAGAAGTTAAATCTCAAACTGGGTGAGCGGGTTGGTATTAGTTAACGGAATTCGAGGGGGATAAAATGTTAAAAGTCGACGAGTTGACGAAAAAGTTCTTTCCCGGCACCCCGAACGAACTGACGGCTGTCGACGGTCTGGGTCTCGAGTTGAACGACGGGGATTTTCTCACCGTGATAGGGAGTAACGGGGCCGGAAAGACAACTTTTCTGAACCTGATTGCAGGAACAATGTTTCCCACGGAGGGAAGGATATTCCTGGACGGGAATGAAGTCACTGATATTCCCGAGCACGCCCGGGCTCATATGGTCGGCCGGGTCTTTCAGGAGCCAGGCAGGGGAACTGCTTCCGGTATGACGGTTGCTCAAAACCTTGTATTGGCTTTGAACAAGGGTCATAAGGGTCTCAGGATCGGAGTAAACAGCGAAAGGAGGAAGCTATTTAGAAAGGAGCTCGGCAAGCTGGGGTTGGGACTGGAGGATAGACTCGACGAAAAAGTGCTACATCTTTCCGGAGGACAGCGCCAGGCGCTCGCCGTGCTGATGGCCACTCTGACCATGCCAAAGATCTTATTGCTGGACGAACATACGGCTTCCCTGGATCCGAAAAACGCCGGCAAAATCCTGGAGGTAACCGAGAAGCTCGTTTCCCGGAAAGAGCTTACAACTATAATGGTAACCCACGACATGAACCAGGCGATCGATCTGGGAAACCGCCTGGTTATGCTACATAGAGGGTCTCTTATCTGCGACGTAAATAACCAGAAAAAAGAGGATTTAACGGTGGATAAGCTAATAGAGTTATTCTCGGAAAAAGATATCGTGGACGACGAACTGCTGCTAACGACTCGTCAGTGAGGGATAAATCCGGACCCGTGTCTTACCTCAATCCGGTGTCTTCCCTCGGCAAAGCCCCGCTCCGTTCAAGCGGACTCTCTCAACTCACCTGTATGTCAGCAAGCTGAAGGGGCAGTTTTGGGAGGCATTAGCGGACCTACACCTGAATTCACCAGCTTTTTATCTGGAGTTCGGAAAAACCTCTTGCGCGTCCGCTGAGTTGATTGTCAACTAAAAATCTTGTATTGCTGGATTATTTTCATTATAATCCCTTCACTTAACCTCAATAGGAGGGTAAATAGTGCAAAAAATGCAAAATTTTAACAAACAGTTAACTGGGCGGTTTTTCGGAAAAGCTTTTGTACTAGTACTATTATTAGCTCTATTGGCTCCTGTGAGCGGAGTACAGGCAGCCGACGATGAAGTAAAGATCGGATCATTAATGGCGATGAGCGGAGCTCTGGCTTCTTACGGACCTCCGATTAACAGAGGAGTACTGCTGGCTGCAAAGCATATCAACGAAGCAGGAGGGGTTCTAGGCAAGAAAGTTAAGATCGTAACTCGAGACAGTAAAACGGACCCCACGAGTGGTGTAGACGCCGCGAAGAAACTGGTTAACGTAGACGGAGTTACGGCTTTTGTCGGAGCTCTCTCGAGCGGGGTTTCCATGCCGGTTGCGGAGAGTGTTTCTATTCCAAATAAGGTAGTTCAAATCTCGCCCTCCTCGACTACGCCCCAGCTTTCCGGGCTGAAAGACGATGATTACGTCTTCAGGACCGTTCCCGGCGACAAGCTTCAGGGTGTAATTATCGGTCAACTGGCTCTGGACCTTGGCTACGAAAAGTTATCCTTCCTTTACGTAAACAACGATTACGGAAAGGGCCTTACGGATGCCGCCGGAGCATGGTTTGAAGACCAGGGTGGCGAGATCCTTGCAAAAGTTCCTTACGAGAAAGGAAAGGCCTCTTACCGGGGTGAACTCCAGGAAGCGACGAAGAAAAACCCCGACGTCCTCGTTCTAATTGGGTACCCGGAGAACGGCGCAAACATCCTGAGGCAGTCAATATCCGGTGGTTATATAAACGAATTCATCTTTCCGGACGGCATGAAGGCGCCGGAACTCATCGATAACGTAGGAGCACAGTACCTGAATGGAACCTACGGTACCTCTCCGGGGTCCAAGGATACTCCCTCTGCAGCTACGTTTAAGGAGACCTATACCGAAGAGTACGGATCCACTCCTCCGAAGCCCTTTATGACAAACGCTTACGACGCTGCCGCGGTTATCAGCCTTGCAATGAAGAAAGCGGGCAGCTCTGACTCCGAAGCGATCAGGGACAACCTGCGGTTCGTCGCCAACCCTCCGGGAGAAAAAGTTTACGCCGGAGTTGAAGGATTCAAGAAGGCGTTCCAGCTTCTCGAAGAAGGTAAGGACATTAACTACCAGGGAGCGGGAGGGTCGGTGGACTTTAACGCAGACGGTGACGTCGTATCTCCGATCGAGGTATGGCAGGTCCAGGACGGGGAAATAAAGACGGTACGGATCGAGGATATAGCGATCAAGGACGGACGTTTTGTACCCGCAAAAACGGTCGAGGAATAA
>Ga0207797_1000366_pt1 | contig 34673 bp, 27 predicted proteins | sample PRCRCaboRojoPR_6_FD_187275 | JGI IMG/M metagenome (GOLD analysis project Ga0207797, IMG submission 187275) | Marine sediment microbial community from Cabo Rojo, Puerto Rico - PR CR 10% Liquid 1 (SPAdes) | ecosystem: Environmental > Aquatic > Marine > Coastal > Sediment | place: Cabo Rojo, Puerto... | reverse complement strand
GCCGCCCCCGCCGACGAAGACGACTACGGTACACGTCCGGTCGTCGCCCCGCTCGACGAGAATCGAGACCATCAGCCACGAGTCCTCGAACGCGGACCCTCGTTCGTACGCGACCTGCGTGAAGCCGTCGCCCTCGAACCGGTGGATGTTCCGCACGCCGCGCTTGTTGATCGACCGCTTTCGCTCCGAGGCTTTCGACTCGACGAACGCGTCTGCGAATCGATGGGCGTTCTCTCCGCGGAAGGTGATCCGACTCGACTCCATAGACGGCCCGTTGGGGCCGCGACGCACATAGCTCCTCGGTGGGTGGAAGTCGCGTGCGAGCGCGTGGGCGCTGTCACTCCCCGAGCACGTCCGCTTCGAGTCCCGCGACGGTCGCCATCACCTGTTCGCGCTCCTGTTCGGGCACGTCACACTCCTCGAGTGCGGCCTCGAGGTGGGTCGCGACGGCCCGGAAATCCGCCTCGGTGAGATCGAGGTCCGCGTGGGCGTCCCGGACGCTCTCGCCCGTGTACGCCTGCGGGCCCTCGGTGGCGGCGACGAGGAACTGGGTCTGATGTGCCCTGAGCCGTTGCATGTCCGTGTCCTCGAAGTGCGGGCGCAGGCGGTCGTCGGCGAGCACCCGTTCGTAGAATCGGTCGACGACGGTCGAGATGGCGTCTCTGCCGCCCAGTCTCTCGTAGAGCGTGCGATCAGTTGCCATACGCGGTCAGTTATCAACTAAGCTGATTAAACTTATCCTTAACATGTCGCTCGTGGTGAGTTAATTTATCCCTAATACTTATACAGCTGGTGTTCACTGGTACTGTCATGACGTCCGACTGGTACGGCGAGGAGCGTTCCGGGCACCGATACGGCAGCCGCGACCGGTGTGCCTGCGCCGTGGCAGAGGCGAGGTGACGGATGCACGGAATTGTCCTGAAGGGGCTGAAAGACTTCGTCGTCGAACAGTACGACCACGAGACCTGGCGGACGCTCCGACGGAACGCCGGCATCGAGATGAAGATGTACGTTCCGGTCAGCGAGTACCCGGACGAGGAGGTCGTCGCCCTCGTCGAGACGGCCGTCGAGATGACCGGGATCGAGGCGCCGGATCTGCTGGCGGCGTTCGGAGAGTTCCTCGTCCCGCGGCTGGTCGAGACCTACGGCGTGCACGTCGAGGAGGACTGGACCGGCCTCGAACTGATCGCGAACGTCGAAACCTACATCCACGAGGCGCTCCGGGCCAAGAACCTCTCGGAGTTCACGCCCCCCGAACTCACGTCGGAGTGGGTCGACGACGACCGCGTGTCGATCACCTACGCCTCCGACAGGGAGTTCTGTCACCTCGCGAAGGGACTCGTCCGGGGCATCGCTGAGTACTACGACGAGCAACTGTCCCTGGAGGAGCCCGTCTGCATGCTCGAAGGCGGGCCGCACTGCGAACTCGTCGTCACCCGGGCGTAACCCGACTCCCGTGCTCTCGCCGCTCGACGAGGACGTGCTCCCGTCGCGGTCCCGCTCTCGATCGGTGTGCTCCTCGCGGCGACCGCCGACGAGATAGCGTCCGAGTTCGGCGTCGAGACGGTCGTCGTCCCGGCGGACGTGACAGACCAGGCGGCGGTCGAGACGTCCTCGCGGCCGCTGGCGAGCAGGGAGGTCGCGGGCACGAGCGGCCCGTAGACGAGCGGGAACCGGTAGATCGTCATCTCCACGAAGACGGGCATGCCGAGGTTGACGAGCCGAAAGACGGGAAAGAGCGCGAGGATCTGCATCTCCGCGTTCGGATCGCCGAACCGGAGCGGGCCGAGCGAACAGACCAGCAGCGTGAGGAAGTGAGTCCAGAGCGCAAACTGCTGAGCGCCGACGTAGAGCGCGAGTTCGCTGACCAGGATCAGCGCGGCCGGGAGCGCGATCGTCACGCCGGGGACCGGCAGACCGATCGCTTCGAGGCGTGCCGCGACAGTCGACGGCGACGGTGTGTCTGAAGCCGTTGGGCTGTGACGCTGCCTGCCGAATCGGCATCCGGCACGCTCTCGACTGTACCGGAGTCGACGCCGGCCGCGTCGCCCTGCGGCCCGCCACAGAGAGTCGAGGGACTCCACACACGACAGCAGAGTTTGATAGACGGCCAAAAGTTACAGCGTTATAGCTGTAACTGTAATGCGATTATAATCACGTCAGGGGAGACACGTTCGGACGACACGTCTGGTGGCGAGATCGGGCGGGCCGCCGGAACCGGTACGGACGACCGGATTGCTCGTCGCCGCCGGATCGCGACGTCTGTGTCCCCGTGAGCGACGCGGCGACGAGGAGAGACGGCCGTCCACCGTCGTGACGGCGCGACGCGTCGGTCTCCACCGGGCCGGGATTCAATGTCTAGACGGCCGATCTCGTCGCTCCGTTCAGAGACTAGCTGGTCTGCATTTCTCGCTTCTCCCTCTCGCTCGACGTGCGAGGGAGAGAGATGACGACAGACGACGCGAATCGCACGAACGCATCGATCGACGAACGGACGTCGGGCGACGGTCAGATCGGCGGACGCGCCGTCGACGCACCCGACGCGCCCGGCCCGAGCGCCGACGGCCGACGCGACTCGAAGCTCACTCTGGGTCGACGGGGCCTCCTGAAGACCGTCGGGGCCGCCATCGCCGGTGGGCTCGTCGGCACCGGGGCCGCGACCGAGACGGTCTCCGCCGACCCCGAGGTCGGCGGCGGCCCCTGGATCGCCCACCACGGCCTGACCGCCTCGGAGTACCAGGACAGAGTCGACGAGTACCTCGAGCGGAACTTCCGGCCCGTTCACGTCGCCGGTCACGGCGTCGACGACGAGGCCCGGTACGCCGCCATCTGGGAGAAGGGCGGGCCGCCGTGGGCCGCCCGCCACGGGCTGAGCGCCGGACAGTACCAGCGCGAGTTCGAGCAGCTCACCGGGGAGGGGTATCGACCCGTCCACGTCAGCGGTTTCTCGGTCGGTGAGGCGTCACGCTACGCGGCGATCTGGGAGAAGCGCGGCGGACCGCCGTGGGTCGCCCGCCACGGGATGACCTCCGGGGAGTACCAGGAGGAGTTCGAGCGGCACGTCGACCGTGGCTATCGCCTCACGCACGTCAGCGGACACGGCGCCGGCGGCGAGGCCCGGTACGCCGCCATCTGGGAGAAGCGCGGCGGGCCCGCGTGGGCCGCCCGGCACGGGCTGACGGCCTCGGAGTACCAGCAGGCGGTCGACGACTTCGACGCGAAGGGCTACCGCCTCGCCGACGTCAGCGCCTTCTCCGTCGGGGACTCCCCACGGTTCGCCGCGATCTTCGAGCGGAGCGAGTCGCCGGGCTGGGTGGCCCGGCACGGGCTGACCGCCGCTGAGTACCAGGCGGAGTTCGACGAACTCCGGTATCAGGGCTACCGGCTCACTGACGTCAGCGGGTACGGGGTCGAGAGCGGGGGACTCTTCTCGAACGTCGCCTCGCTCCTCGACGGTCCGGACCGGTACGCGGCGCTCTGGGAGGCCGACGGGCTCGCCCAGCGCGACATCGACGCGATCGACAGCCGGATCGAGGGCTACGTGAACCAGTACGGGGTTCCGGGGCTCTCCGTGGCGATCTCCCGTGACGAGCGCCTCGTGTTCGCGAAGGGCTACGGGCTCGCCGACCGAGACGCCGGCGAGGAGCTGCGACCGTCCCACCGGTTCCGAATCGCGAGCATCTCCAAGCCGATCACGGCGGTGGCGATCCGACAACTCGAGGAGGCGGGACGACTCCGACTCGACCGGGAGGTCTTCGGCTCCCGCGGGGTCCTCGGGACGAAGTACGGGACGCCGACCTACGGCGACTCGATCGACAGCGAGAACCCCGACAGCATCACCGTCCAGCACCTGCTCGAACACGCGAGCGGCTGGCAGTTCGCGGACGGTAACGACCCGATGTTCGATCACCACGGCAAGAGCCAGGACGAACTCATCTCGCACGTGGTCGCGAACCACTCGCTCTCTTACGAGCCCGGGACCGGCACGGACTACCTCAACTTCGGCTACCTGCTGCTGGGGCGCGTGATCGAGGCGATCACCGGCCGCTCTTACGAGGCGTACGTGAAAGACGCGGTGCTCTCGCCCTGCGGCATCGACAGCATGGCGATCGCGGGCGACACCGAGAACGAGCGCAAGTCCGACGAGGTCGTCTACCACGGGTCGGGCGCGTACGACTACGAGATCGGCCGGATGGACGCCCACGGCGGCTGGATCGCGACCCCGATCGACCTCCTGCGTTTCGTCGCCCGGGTCGACGGCTTCGACGAGAAGCCGGACCTCCTCGACCGGGACACGGAAGACGAGATGTTCGACCGGGAGCGCCCCGACCGCGACTACGGCGAGGGGTGGATCACGCGGCCGACCTGGCGCGGCCACGACGGGTCGCTCCCCGGGTCGATCGGCTACCTGGTCCGCCGCGACGACGGGTTCTCCTTCGCCGCGCTGGCGAACAGTCGGCCCTCCAACTCCCGACAGGCGATCAACGACCTCCGGCGGACGGTGAACGACGCCATCGGCGACGTCCGCGACTGGCCCGAGTACGACCTGTTCTGAGGGCGGTTCGACGGCGTCGCTTCCGTCGACGTCGTTTCGAGCCGACCCGCGGGGAGGGCGTCTTCGAGCGGCAGGGTACGGCTCGCCGGCTGCGGACGTCCCACGGCGACGGGCGTTCCGACACAACCGTCCCCCGAGTACGCCCGGTTTGCGGTCCGCGACCGTCGCCATCACCTGCGTGCGCTCTCGTTCGACGACGTCGAACCGCACTGTGGACTCGTCGTCACCCGGGCGAGATCGCGTCGAATCCGCACGACTTCGCGGGTCCCCGGTCCTCCGGAAACTTCGGTCTGGCAGACGCGGCTTCGCCGACCCGGCGAGTGGCGGTCACGCCGACAGTCTATCGCGTACGGGCACGCACCCTTCACAGTGACAGGCGAAGGTTCTGTGACATCTGGACGAACTGCAGGAGCAGCGGCAGCACAGACGAGATCAGGAGGGACATGACTCCCGACAGGTCGTACGCCCACGTTCGGATCTCTTTTGCGTTCCGTCGCCGAGCCTCGAGCACGTCCAACTGCACCGATAGCTCCTCGGTCGCGTCGGTATCGTCAGAATCGGCGACCTCTTCGTAGAGTTCTGTGTACTCCGCGTCCATCTCACCGAGGAGTTTTCGTTTCTCCGCTTCCAGACCGCCGTGGATCGACAACTGTGGAACCGCGAACAGCGCGACGCCGAACAGGAACAGGAACAGGAAGGTGGCGATGTACAACGGCTCTCTCCACGGATCGTACCGACCGACGATCAAGAGTACCATACCGAAGGTCAAGGAGATAAACCATCCAGCGGAGATGCCGACGTTGAACTGCACGAGTGGCGTGAGTTCGGTTGCGGCCGTCTGCACGTCCCGCAACCGAAGCTCCATCACGTCGCTGACCAGACGGAGGTGGTTGAAGACGACGTGGATGGCTATGAGAAGGCCCACCAGACTCACGACGCCGAATACGTAGTTGACGACTCCCAACCAGGCGACACACGCGTCCGATGACAGACAGACGACCGCGCCCGACGCAGTCACCTCCGGATCGGCACTGGGCACGTAGATCACGTACGGTGCTCCGACCAGAACCAGGTCGTACGTGACGCCCAGCACGAGAACGACGGGGAACCACGCCAGCGCTCGCCCGAGATTGTACATCCTGGCGACCCGCGGCCGAATCACGGTTCGGTACTCGCTGTCTCTCTCATCGAAGACGGGCCTGACTTTCGCCCACAGTACGGGGTATCGTTTCGCCCACCACCCGAACGTCAGTCCGCCCCCGAACAGTCCGGCGGTCCAGAGATAGACCGTGCCCGTCGTGAGGAACTGGGGGCCGAACCTGGCCCGGAACGCGATGGCCGCGCCGACCGCAAACGGCACCCCGCTCACGACCAGTGACATCGCGAGTAGTTCTGGCCAGCCGAACGAGTGGAACGCGGCGATCAACCGCGACGCGGTCGGGGTCTGGACGTCGAGTAGCGCTGCGGGGGAATCGCCTTCCGACTCCCCGTCTCCGGAGTGACCGGTTTCCGCGTCCAAATCGGGGGATGTCATTTGTTATCAGTCATCACGAGCAGGTATATACTCGTCGACAGGGGTGTTGATAGATCCGGGTGGTTCGATTGATTCCGACGCTGGCCGGACTGCCCGCCAGAGAACGGCTGGAACGCTGGCTGGACGGTGAACTGCCGGCCGGACCCCCGAAACAGCCCTGTGAACTGAGTTGCAGGGAGATCGTCGCCCCGATACGCTGCCTGCATATCCAGAACGGCCAATGTGACATCGAAGTCCTGCGTCCTGAGCGACTGAGGGATGCAAAACTCGGTCAGGGAGATGGCATCTTGGTCGAGACCGAGCGGCGGGTAGTCGGTGACCCCGGTGATATCGGGAGCCGGAGAGATTCGATAGAGGTGCCACGTGCCGTTTGAATTCCCTGGCGAACGAACGCCGTATGGACGTTCGGATTCACATCTGTTAACTATGCTACGGTGTGTGACGGTGTCCGCCTCTCATTGATGTCCGCTCTCGCACCGTACGCCGCTCCTCTCGACGTCGTCGCGCTCTGTCCTCGAACCGAGTGACTCTCGCGCCGAACCGTGTCAATTCATGTCGGTGGCGTGTACTCCTCGTCGATACGGATCATGTCGGGACCATCGCTGTCGCGGGAGTCGTACGCGTTGCTGGCGCTCGCGAGTCTGGGCTACTCGCTGTTCACGTTCTCGTGGTTCTCGCTGGCCGCCTACCTCGTCCCGATAATCGAGGAGCTGGGGCTCTCGAGCACGCAGGCCGGCGTCGTGACCGGGGCCGTCCAGCTCAGCTACGTTCCGCTGTCGCTGGTCTCGGGGCTCGCGATCGATCGGTTGGGCTCGCGGCGGTCCCTCGGGGCGGGGCTGTTCGTGATCGGCGTCTCCCACGTCTTGCGAGGGCTCGCGGGCGGTTTCACGGCGGTGTTGCTGCCGACGCTGTTGCTCGGCGTCGGCGGCACCGCGGTCACCTTCGGCCTGCCCAAGCTCGTCTCGGAGCTCTTTCCGGCCGACCGCTCCGGGACGATGTCGTCGGTCTACATCGTCGGCGCGACGCTCGGCAGTGCGACCACGTTCGCGCTCGCCAGACCGCTGATCGGGCCGCTCGCCGGCGGGTGGCGGCCGTTCTTCGTCGGCACCGGCGTCGCGGTCGTCGGCTACGCCGTCCTCTGGACGGTCGTCTCGTGGTCTCTGTGGGACCGCGTCGAGCACTTCGCCGCGCAGTCGGACGACCAGACGTTCTCGCTGTCGTCGATGCGGCGCGACCTCGTTCGCGTGTTCACGCACACCGGGCTCCTCCTGCTGGTGGTCGTCGGCACCGCGCGCCTGTTCATCACCCACGGGCTCTCGAACTGGCTCCCGACGATCCTCGAGGCGCGTGGCGTGACGCCGGCGCTCGCGGGCACGCTGACGAGCCTGTTCGTCCTCGTCCGGATCCTCGGCATCGTGGGCGTGCCGGCACTCTCCGATCGGTTCGGGACCCGGCGGCTGCCGATCGTCGGCTGTGGGCTCGCCGGGGCGGTGGGGATGGCCGGGCTGCTCGTCGCGAGCAGTCTCCCCGCGGTGCTGGTCTCGCTCGTGTTCGTCGGGACGTTCGCCATCGGCGGCCTCTCGCCGCTGGTCCGGGCGATCCCGATCGAACTGGACGGGATCGGTCCGCGTCTCACCGCCATCGCGAACGGGCTGATCTTCACCGTCGGCGAAGTCGGCGGCTTCGGCGGCCCGTTCCTGATCGGTCTGCTGCGGGACGTCACCGGCTCGTTCCGGCCGGCGCTCGGCGCGCTCGCGGCGGCGAGCCTGCTCGCGGCCGTCGCTGGATACCTCATGGACGAGCCGGGAGCGTCGGTCGGTTCGACGGGTGAACCCGGTGAGGCGTGATCCCCGGTTCAGATCGGACAAGGGACGTTCCGGGAGGTCAGTGTCGACTGGGGACTGCAGACGGAGTTCCGAGGCGTAGACTTCCGCGCTCTCGATACGACGCAGCCACCGATCCTCGCAGACGTCTCGGCCGCCGGCGCCCTTCCTAATATACACCCTCTATACTGAGGTATCAGTTAAAATTTCTAGCTTCCCCGTGAAGGGAGTCTCAATAACAAAGTGATCGCGTCGCGATTGTAGTGCCGTCAGTCGTGCAGAGGGGGGAGGGGGCCGTGAGAGAGGTCACGCCACGTCACAGGCACGAGCGAACTCGTGATGTTGACCGCGTCCGCGTCCGGGGGGATCGTGTCGGTCTCGACGAGTCTCGACGGTCGGATCGACCACGGTCGCGTTCAGATTCTCTAGCGGACCGATCTGAGTCGGCTCGCGTCCGAGACACGACGACGAACTGTTTGGACCCGTTCTGCTCGCTGTCACGCGTCGCTCGCAGGTGCGACGGCGACGCCTTTTACGCGTGGTTTCGGAGAGGCCGTCGACACTTGCTGGAGTCGGTCCGCGTTGGACCGGCTGCGGGCAGCACAGGTGGACGCAAATGATCAGTCAAAGCGACACAGAAAGGGACGACGGGGTGTCCTTCAGCCGCAGAGACATCCTCAGGACAGTCGGCACCGCTGGTGCGCTGAGCGCCCTCGGAGCCGAATCAGGGACAGCAAAGAAACCAAAGCGGTACATCGTCGGCACGAAGCCCGGCAGAGCGAACGTCGCGAAACGGAAGGCCAACAAGGTCGACAAAGTCATCGACTTCGATGACATCGGTCAGGCGGTCCTCGGAAAGTGGCCCGAGCAAGCGCTCAACGGGCTCCGGAACAACCCGCACGTGAGGTACGTGGAAGAGGAGTCCGTCGGACACACGACACAGGAGGAGCTTCCCTGGGGTATCGATCGGGTCGACGCTGAGATTGCCCACGACAACGGCGACACCGGAAACGGCGCCGACATCGGTATCGTCGATACCGGCATCGATCTCGACCACCCAGACCTCGTCGGCAATCTCGCAGATCCGAACGACTCGAACGAACATAGCGCGTTCGTGAATTGCAACGACTCCTCGGTTCCTGTGGGAGATTGCCTAGAGAACTGGGACGATGACGACAGTCACGGGACCCACGTCGCGGGCATCGCAGCTGCGATAGACAACGCAGAGGACGTCATCGGTGTCGCCACGGAGTCGACACTTCACGCAATCAAGGTCTGTGACGACACCGGTAGTTGTCCATGTGGGGACGTCGCGGACGGTATCAGGGACGCGGCCGACAACGGATACGAGGTGGCTAACGTGAGCATCGGCGGGTGTGGCGGGAGTGCGGTAGAGGACGCCGTCGACTACGCCGAGAATAACGGCACCATCGTCGTTGCCTCCGCCGGGAACGCCGGCCCCTGTACCGACTGCGTGAGTGCTCCCGGACGCTTCGCGAACTCCATCGCCGTGAGTTCGACGACCGACACCGACACGCTCTCGGGCTTCTCGTCACAGGGAGACGAGGTCGATATCGCGGCACCCGGGGGGAGTCCGGCCGCCGCAGGAGCTCCGCACCCCGGGCGGGCGATTCTTTCGACCATAAACGATGGTGGAACCGGCGTAAAGTGGGGGACGTCGATGGCTGCTCCGCACGTTGCCGGCGCGGTAGCCCAATTGCGCGCCAACGGTGTCAGTCAGAGCAACGTGCGCACCGTGTTAGAAAACACCGCAGACGACATCGGCCTCACCGACAACGAACAGGGCTGGGGTCTCCTCGACGTCGCCGAGGTGCTCGGGCACGGTTCCGCCAACGACCTGCTCGAGGTCGAGACGGACTTTGCTACCGGCCTCGAGTGGACGGAGGCCCAGCTGAACGGGCAACTCACACAGCTGACCGGGTCGGCGAACGCCGACGTGTACTTCGAGTGGGGGCCAGCAGGCGGCGGGTTCCCGCACTCGACGCCGGGAACGAACCTCGCTTCGACGGGGTTCTTCAGCGAGACCGTCACCGGACTCGAAGAGGACACAGAATACCAGTTCCGTGCGGTCACGACGAACGCCGAAGGTTCGACGGAACGGGGTGAGCCACAGACCTTCTTCACCGAGGACAACCTGGATCCAAACGCGGCAATCACGCACGCGCCGACGATACCGAACGTCGGCGATACCGTCGACCTCGATGCGTCCGGGTCCGACGACGGCGACTTCGGCGGCGACTCCATCGTCAGTTACGAGTGGGATCTCGACGACGACGGAGCGTTCGACGATGCCACCGGACCGACGGCGACGACGACCTACTCCTCGGGCGGGTCCAAGACAGTCAAGGTCCGGGTCACCGACGAGTTCGACCAGACCGACGTCGCCGCGACGACTTTCACGGTCAACGAGTTCCCGACGGCGTCGTTCACACACTCGCCGACAGAACCCAACGAGGGCGAATCGACCACGTTCGACGCGTCGGGATCGTCCGATCCGGACGGGTCAATCGTGAGTTACGAATGGGACTGGGACTACGACGGGAGTACGTTTACGGTCGATGAGAGCACCACGAGCTCTACGACGAACCACACGTTCTCGACCTTCGGTGACAAGACGGTCGCGCTCAGGGTGACCGACGATAACGGTGCGACCGATACCACGTCCCAGACGTTCCACGTCAACGGCTTCCCGACGGCGTCGTTCACGGTCTCGCCGGACCCGGTGGTTCGCAACGAGGCGGCAACCTTCGACGCCACGGGCTCAAGCGACCCCGACGGCACGGTCGACCTGTACGAGTGGGACTGGGACTACGACGGGGCGTTCACAGCCGACGAGAGCACGGCCAGTCCGACGGCGACTCACACCTTCACGACCGGAGGCGAGCACACGGTGGCGCTTCGCGTCACGGACGACGACGGCGCGACGAGCGACCCCGCCACGACGACCTTCACGGTTCACATCCGCGTGGCCATCAATATCCAACCCAACGGAACCGGACCCAACTCGATCAACCCGAACAGCAAAGGTCGCGTGCCGGTCGCCGTGTTGCACACGTCGGCGTTCGACCCCACGGCCAGGCTCGATCCCGAGACCGTGCACTTCGGGGACCCCGACGACGTCGGATTCGATGCCTCGGACACGCCCGAGGGTGGCGCTACGCCAGCCCACGCGGGCGGCCACGTCGAAGACGTCGACGACGACGGGGACGTGGACTCGCTGTTCCACTTCCCGAACGCGGACGCTGGCTTCGAGTCGGACGACACCGAGGGCGAACTCGTCGGCACGACCGACGACGGTGTGCCCGTGTTCGCTACTGACGACGTCAACATCGTCGGTGGAGGGAAGCCGTAGTCAGTCGCGCGGAGGACGGTGGCGGCGTCCGTCCCGGGTTTCCCGCTGACGGCCCTCGTCAGGGCGGGCTCCCCCGTCGACTCCGGATCGCGATGGCGGAGACTCGCCGAGAGTGGGTTCGGCGGCGATCGTCGACCCACGAGAGGGTCAATGAGCCGATTGACCCGTGCACAGAGGTATATACGTAGCCGCGATGACCCACAATATGGACCGGCGCACGCTGCTCGGGCTCAGTGCGACTGTGATCGGCGGTACGCTCACAGGGTGCCTCGAGAGCGCCCCCACGCGAGACGAGTCCACCGAAACGCAAGGCGACGACCACACAGATACCGACATGACCAGTTCGGCGAACGGCGACGATGACTCTAACGAGACCGAAAGCACCGACAGTCCCTCGTCCGATGACGGGAGCGACGGAGCGTCGGCCATCGGAGAGACGAGCTTCGAGGTCCTCGGCACACCGAACGTCGCCGAGGAGACCGCGACCGTGACGTTCGGCGACGGAACGGTCACGGTTTCGGGGATGATCATGGGAAACAACGCCTGTTACACTGCCAGGCTCGATGACACGACGATCGAGGACGGGACGCTCGTCGTCTCCGTAGAGAGCTACGAGGACGCCGCCGAGGACGAGGGCTGTGCCACGGTGGTCATTTTCGTCGAATACGAGGCGATCGTCGAGATGCAGGGTGCTCTCCCCGCGTCGGTCCGTGTCGAGCACAACGGCGAGCAGGTGACGAGCGTTCAGTCGCCCTGACCGCCGTCGACCCTCCCAGCCGTTCGGAGGAGTCGAGTATCGTCCGGGCGCCGGTCGGATCACGTCCGAATGCACGCCGAACGCCGCGAGTGTAGATCAGGTCCTCGACGTAGTCGTAGTCACAGCACATCCGGCAGAAGGGACCCTCGAACCGCACGACGAAGTGCGCGTCCGCCGACTCGACCACCGTCGCCACCGGTACTCGGTGTCCGTCTCGATCGCCTGGGTGAGGACGCTCGACGAGACCATCGACAGGGTGTACGAGTTACTCCGGGACGACCTCCTCGTACTTGTGTTGCCACGGCCGGACTCGCTCGAACGCGCCGCTGGCTGCCAGCACGGCCGCGTCGTCGAATCGCGGGCCGATTATCTGCATTCCAACGGGGAGGTCGCCGTCGGTGAACCCCGCGGGAATCGACGCGGCGGGGTGACCCGTGTAGTTGATCGGATGGGTGAGACAGAATCCGAGACATCTGTCGACCGCCTCGCCGTTTATCGTCTCGGGGCCGAGGGTGGTCCCTTCGTCTGCGTTCTCGACGGGCGGAACCGCCATGGTCGGCGTGACGAGTATGTCGTACTCGGCGAAGACCTCCTCGACGGCCTCGTAGACCTGCGTCCGGACGACGTCGTCCTGCTTGTACTCGACCGCGCCCAGGTCCATCCCCAGATCGAGGAGGTCGGCGAACTCCGGCGTCAGCTCGTCCCGTCGCTCGAACAGATTTGCCAGCCCCCCGTCGGCGAAGTTCTGGGCCATCTCCGCGTAGAAGACGCCGATCTCGCGCATCCACATCTCTGTCAGTTCGGTGTGCGAGACCGGGAACTCGATGTCTATCTCGTCGACGGTCGCGCCCGCGGTCTCGAACGCCTGTACCGCGTCGTCCATCACGTCGAGCACCCGGTCGTCGACCGGGAAGTCGCCGAAGTGCCGACTGTACGCGACGTCGTACCCGTCTATCCCGCGGTGTGACGCCGCGACGTAGCTGTCCACGTCGTCCGCCGGTAGACTGAACGGGTCGTCGCTGTGGGGCCCGGCGACGACGTCGAGCACGAGCGCCGCGTCCTCGACGTTCCGCGCGTGCGGGCCGTGGTGGATGAACGGCGTGTGCAGCGAGAACGCGTCCGGACGTGAGCGCAGCGGCACGCGTCCGAACGAGGGCTTGAGCCCGTAGACACCGGAAAACGACGATGGAATCCGGATCGAGCCGCCGCCGTCTGCCCCCTGCGCGATCGGGACGAGGCCGGCCCCGACGGCCGCGGTCGCGCCGCCGGACGAGCCGCCAGCGTTGCGGTCGAGGTCGAACGGCGTGCTCGTCGGCCCGAAGAGGCGGTTGTCGGTCAGTCCCTTGTGGCCGAACTCGGGTACGTTCGTCGTCCCGACGACGATGGCACCGGCCTCTTCCAGTCGCTCGGTCATGATCGCCGAATACTCCGGTACGAACTCCTCGAAGGGAGCGGAGCCGAACGTGTTCGGGAGCCCCGCCTTGAAGCCGAACAGATCCTTGAGCGCGACGGGGACGCCGTGGAGCGGCCCGAGTTCCTCGCCCGATTCGACCGCCGCCTCGGCTGCTCGGGCCTCTTCGCGCGCCGCCTCGGGTCGCGTCGCCGTGAACGCGTTCACCTCGTCGTGGTTCTCGATCCGGTCCAGCATCGCGTCCATCACCTCGACCGGCGACCTGTCGCCGCGTCGGATCTCCCGCGCCAGCGTCGCCGCAGACGTGAGTGCGATGTCGTTTGACATGTGCGTATGATATGTCGTTTCATACCAAGAAGTAGTTTCGGAGGGTTCGATCCGACGGATCGCCACTCGATGGTCTCGAACCCTCACGCGGTCGTACTGCCACAGTATCGTAAGGCGACGCGGCTACCACGCCCCCGGAATTTTATCCTCTCGAAACGCGACGGATGCTGCATGGTCCCCGAACGCCGAACTGTTCTGGCATCTCTCGCCGGGCTCTGCTCGCTGGGAGTAGCAGGCTGCAGTGCGTTCGACGTTACCTCCGAAACGGCCACCGAGACCGCAGGTCTCCCCAGTCGGTCGACCCCGACGTCGGCGGCGCAAACGACGCCTGAATCACCGACGACGACGCTGACGCCGGAAGAATCCGATACATCGACGGCGACGACGCCAGATTTCGTTGCGGACGCCGGTGATTCACGCTACTTCGGCGGTTCGGTCGGGATCGCGGGCGATACTGCCGTCGTCGGCGCTCGGGGCACCGGGTCGGACGCGGGTGGAGTGGCGTACGTGTTCGTGCGGTCGAACGGTTCGTGGCGCAAGCAGGCGACACTCGCTCCCGACACCGACGACGCGTCTTTCGCCCGACTCCCGGTTGCGGTCTCCGGCCACAATGTTCTCGTCGGACATCACCTCTACGCTCGCGCGGATGGGTCGTGGATCCGGGAACGGACACTCGTTCCGGACGTGGACGTCTCGCTCGAGATACGCGAAATCTCGATCGCGGTCGACGACGACACCGCAGTCGTGGGAAATCCGAACCACGGATCCGAGGGGAGAGCGTACGTGTTCCATCGGTCGGGCGAATCCTGGTCCCACCGGGTGACGCTCGGCTCTCCGGACGGCGAGTGGGGAGCCGGGTTCGGCAGCGCCGTCTCGATCGACGGAGACACTCTCGTCGTCGGCAGCCCCAGCGACGAGACGTCGAACGAGACGAACGCCGGATCGGCACACGTGTTCACGCGCCAACGAGGAACCTGGGACGAGCAGGCGACGCTCACTGTGGACGACGGCGGCGACGGTCTCTTTTTCAGGTCGCTGTCGCTGTCGGGAGACACTGTACTCGTCGGTACCGACGGGGACGAAGACCCGGGCGACGACCGTTCGGGATCGGCGTACGTCTTCGAGCGCACCGACGGTGACTGGCGCCAACGGGTGCGAGTCGTCCCGACCGTGGAGAGTCGAGACAGCTGGCTCGGACACTACGGGGACGAAGTCGCGCTGGCGGGAGACGTCGCTCTCCTGAGCGGAGCGTGGAGTCCGACCCCGCAGATACAGGACGGCGTCGAATCGGTGCATCTCTTCTCCCGCGACGGCGACTCCTGGTCGCAGACACGGACCCTGGTCCCCGAAAATGAGGATGCTGGAGACAAACTGGGCCCCGTCGCGCTCACGGGGGATGCTGCACTCGTGGGTGCACCGATGGAACGCCGTAACGACGACTCGGAGGGGAGAGGCGTCGCGTACGTTTACCGTCTCCGATGAGCCGTTCGTGGTTCCATCCCCCGCGTCTGCAGCCTATCTACGCCGGAGTCGACGGCGAACCGGACGTTCGAACGTCGGGCCGATCCGTCCGGTAACTCGGTCGGAGGACCGCGCCAAACGCACCCGATCCGAGAGCGTCCACGGCTGCACCGACTGGCGATACGCTCTTTGCCAACTGCTCCCAAGATTCGGCCATGACCACTCGCCCGGCCACCACCCCGAACTACCAGCGACTGCCGGACGAGACGTTCGCGGATCGCGTCGACGAGCTGTGGGGCCGCTACGCCGACTGCGACCTGTGTGCCTACGACTGCGGGGTCGACCGGACCGCCGGCGAGACGGGCGCCTGCCGGGTCGACGACACCGCGTACGTCTCCGCGTACTTCGACCACCACGGCGAGGAGGACGTCCTGCGCGGCGAGAACGGCAGCGGGACGATATTCCTCGCGCACTGCAACATGGCGTGCGTCTTCTGCCAGAACTTCGAGACGAGCCACGAGGCCCGCGGCGATCCCGCCACGGCCGAGGAGATAGCCGAGATGGCGCTCGAACTCCAGTCGCGGGGCTGTCACAACGTGAACTTCGTCTCGCCGACCCACCACTCGCCGCACCTCGTCGAGGCGGTGCGGATCGCTCGCGACCGGGGGCTCGACGTGCCGGTCGTCTGGAACTGCGGGGGCTACGAGCGCGTCGAGATCCTCGAACTCCTGGAGGGCGTCGTCGACGTCTACATGCCGGACGTGAAGTGGAGCGACGACGCCGCGGGCGCCCGGTACTCGAAGGCTCCGGGCTACTGGTCGAACGTCCGGGACTCCCTCCGGGAGATGCACCGCCAGGTCGGCGACCTCGCGGTCGACGACGCGGGGCTGGCGACCGGCGGCCTCCTCGTCCGGCACCTGGTCATGCCCGACCACGTCGAGAACGCGAACGGCGTCCTGTCGTTTCTCGCCGAGGAGATCGGCCGGGAGACGTTCGTCAACGTGATGGCGCAGTACCGGCCTCACTACGAGGCGAAATCCGACGAGCGCTACGAGGAGATCGACCGCCGCGTCACGCCCGCGGAGTATCAGGCGGTGCTCGACCACGCCCGCGAGGTCGGTCTCGAACGCGTCGAGCACGACCCCGCGATGGCGGGCGAGCGGTCGAGTCGGCTCCCGTGGCGGTGACCTGCACTCTCCCCGTCACCGGCCCGCCGCGGAGCGAGCAGACGACCGTCGTCCCCCGTCGACGACGAGTCACGCCCGCTCTGTCGGTCGGCTGCGCTCGCCTCTCCCACGACGGTCGTCCCCCCGGCGAGCAGGTGAGGGCGACCAGTCGGCCCGATCGTTCGTCGGGCGCACTCGACGGCGCCGTCGTTCGGAACGCGGTGGGAGCCGAGCGGTTCGTCCGAGAGCCCCCCGATTCGCGTCGCGTCGAGGTCGGTCTCGCGATTCTGAAACACCGAACGAATATTCGACGATCGATTGGAAAACCTGCGCTCGGCCTCACCAAATACCGGGTCTAGAGATTGGCTCCAGTCAAAAGCAAATGTCACAAGACGACAGAAAATCCACTGTTGACGAAAAAAACTATCAGAACAGGCGTCGAACTGGAGATATAGAAATGCCGTTCGAGAAATTCGACGAAACCGGAAGCGGTCGCGGCCGGACGCCCGGGACGGATCCGATGATATCCCTGCGCAAATCCGGGAGCATCGGGATCAATCAGGCGGCGCTCGAGGAGTACTTCGCGGACGCCGACGGGGCGGTGATGTACTACGACCCAGAGGAGCGCAGGGTCGGGATAGAGCCCGTCGCGGACAAAGAGTCCGACGAGGCGGCCTACACCGTGAGCAAGTCCGACTCCGGGGGGACGATCGCGCCGAAGACGTTCCTGAAGACCTACGACCTCGTGCCCGACGTGACCACGCAGTACACGCCCGAGTGGGACGACGAACGCGGCTTCGTCGTCGTCGACCTCGACGACCCGTCCGGGACCTACGGATCGCCCGACGGGGAAGACGAGTAGCCCCCGCGTCGCGCCCCGCTCGCTCGCGCCGCTCGCCGGTGCAGTCGATCGATCGGCGGTCGGTCACGGCCTCCCGTTTCGCACGTCCCGACGTCCCGGACCGCGTCACGCACACCGTGGTGACGACGTCTCCCGCTCTCCAGCGTCACTCCCGAAGCGAGTCCGGAAACAGCTTCTCGAAGTCGTCGTGGCGCACGGACGCGACGTGCGTTCCGTCCAGTTTCTGCAGGTGGGTGTAGACACACCCGCGCTCTCGCGCCGTCTCGTAGAGCGGCCGGACCTCGCCCACGTCGTACGCGCCCGCGACCAGCACCGCGGTCTTCTGTTCCGGTGCACGGAGTTCCGTCACGAAAAAGAACGTCTCGCCGACGGTCCGACTGTAGACGTTGAACTCGGTGATCTCCGCGCCGTCGAGCAGTTCCCGGATCCGACCGGCGTCGTCGCCGGGGACCACGTGGACGAAGCCGAACCTGTCGGACGGTCCAGCGTCCGCCGGTTCCGGCGCCGTATCTCCGGCAGGCGTCGTGACGGCTGTCCAGCCGTCCGCTTCGAGTTGCGACGCGATGGTCTGTACGTCCTCCAGTACGGCGCTCCACGCCTGCTTCTCCTCGCTGGTGTCGCCGCGTGGCTCGTCGGCCTCGGTTCCGGACCCGGATCCGGGCGTCCCAAATTCCGACATCGTCTCCTCTCACGGAGCCGACGACATAAACTCTATTATCACGAGACGAACACCATCTCGACGGCGAACGACGTGGCGAGCACCACGAGGCTCGCGACGAACAGTTTGACCCCCGGCGACAGGCGCTCCGACGGTGCGAGCGAGTACGTCGTGAGCGGCGGGAGTCGTTGCACCATCGACTGGAACTTCGTCTCCTCGCGAGCGCCGACGACCTCACCGGTCTGGGTCTTCGTAACGCGGATCTCGCCCTCCTCGGTCTCCTTTTTCCGCCACAGCCGCTTTGGCCACAGGAGATACGTCGCGTACCCGAACATCAGAAATCCGAGCACGAACGTGAGGTGGACGACGAGCGCCATCCCTGCGCCGGCGGCGACCATCACCCCGACCGCGACGAGCGTGGTGAGCGCAGTCAAGGCGACGACGTACACGGCGAGGTCGAGCAACTGCCGGGCGCGAAGCGAGGGACGGGCGGGGGCTGTTCGCATCTGTCTGTCTCAGATGTCCATTCGCGTGACGCTCGCGGGGTCGGCGTAGTCGTCGCCGTGGCGGTGACAGTGGCTCCGGCGCTCCGTCTCGCTCACCTCGTGATCCGCCGGCGGGTCGCGGTCACAGACGCTCCCGAACTCGGATTCGAGATACTCCTGTGCTCCCTCTTCGTCGTTCTGGCTGACGCGTTCGATCGCCTCGTCTACGTGCCGTTGGACGTCGGACGGGACGTCGAGATCGGCGAAGAGTTCCTCGGTGATCTCGTCGATGTCCGAAAACCGGGTGTGGAGGCCGAGCGTCTCGCGCGCGCGATCCCTGATCGATCGTTCGGCGCGGGAACGTTCGCGAAGCACCTCGCGGAAGACGCGGACGGCGTTCCAGACGTCGTCGTCGACGTCGGCGTACTCCTCGGGGCGAATCTTCATCGGACAGCGGGTCGTGAACGGACAGCCGGCCGGCGGGTCTGTCGGACTCGGCGGCGTCCCGCGGAGCGTGATTCGCTCTCCGGCGCTCGTGGGGTCCGGTTCGGGGATCGCAGAGAGGAGCGAGTAGGTGTAGGGATTTTTCGGGTCGGCGAACAGCTCCTCGGTTTCGCCCAGCTCCATGATGTTCCCGAGGTACATCACCGCGACCCTGTCACAGATGTGTCTGACGACGCTGAGGTCGTGTGCGATAAAGAGGTAGGTCAGCCCGAACTCCTCTTGCAGGTCGTCGAGGAGATTGAGTATCTGTGCCTGCACGGAGACGTCGAGCGCGCTGACCGGTTCGTCGAGGACGACGAAGTCCGGTTCGAGCGCGAGCGCCCGCGCGATGCCGACGCGCTGGCGCTGACCGCCGGAGAACTGGTGGGGATACCGGTAGAAGTGTTCCTCGCGGAGGCCGACCGTCTCGAGGAGTTCCCGGACCCGCTGGCGCCGTTTCTCGGGCGTCTTCCAGTCGTGGACGTCGAGTGGTTCCTGGATGATCTCTCCGACCGTCATCCGGTCGTTCAGACTCGATTCCGGGTCCTGGAACACCATCTGGCTGTCACGCCGCCACTCTTTGATCTGATCCGCCGAGAGCTCCGTGATGTCCGTCCCGTCGTAGTAGACGCCGCCGGCGGTCGCCTCCTCGAGCCTGATGATGGTCCGCCCGAGCGTCGTCTTCCCACAGCCGGATTCGCCGACGAGTCCGAGCGTCTCGCCGCGTTTGATCTCGAAGTCGACGCCGTCGACGGCTTTGACCGGTCGGGACGAGAGCAATCCGCCCTGTTCGTAGTACGTCTTGAGGTTTCGCACTTCGATGAGCGTCTCACCGTCATCGACGTCGGCCGTGACCCGGCTCTCGCCGCTCGCCGTCCCCTCGCTCACGTCTGCTCACCTCCCGAGGCGGGGCCGTTCTCGCTCTGTTCACGGTGGATGCGGACCCGCTCGTCTCTGCGTTCGTCTTCGGGGTAGAGCAGGCAGGCCGCGGAGTGTTCGTCGGTGCTCGTCTCGATCGGGATCCGCTCGGGGTGTGTGGTTCGACACCGGTCGAACGCCTCCGGACAGCGGGGCTCGAACCGACAGAACGTCGGCGGTTCGTTCGGCGTCGGGACGTCTCCCTCGATCGTCTCGAGCCGGTCGCCGCCGGACTGGTTGCCGGGGATGCTCTTGAGCAACCCCTGCGTGTACGGGTGTTTCGGCTGCTCGAACAGTTCGACGACGGGAGCGCTTTCTACGATTTCGCCGGCGTACATCACGTTGACGCGGTCGGAGATCTCCGCGATGACGCCCATGTCGTGCGTTATGAACATGATAGAGAGGTCTCGTTCGTCCTGGAGTTCCTGCAGCAGTTCGAGGATCTGCGCCTGGATGGTCACGTCGAGCGCGGTGGTCGGCTCGTCACAGATGAGCAGTTCGGGGTCACAGGCAAGCGCCATCGCGATGACGGCGCGCTGGCGCATCCCGCCAGAGAACTGGTGGGGGTACTCTTTGAGCCGTCGGGCGGCGTCCGGAATGCCGACAGCCTCCAGCAGGTCCACCGCGGTTTCGGTCGCCTCCTGCCCTCGCTTGTTCTGGTGGAGACGGAGGGCCTCCTTGATCTGATTGCCGACCGTGTAGACCGGGTTGAGGCTCGTTAGCGGGTCCTGGAACACCATCGCGATCCTGCTTCCGCGGACGTTCCTGTACTGTCGTTCGGTCTTCGTCGTGAGCTCTTCTCCCTCGAAGCGGATGGAACTCTCCTCGAGAACCCGCCCGGGAGACTTGATGAGCCCCATGATCGAGCGCGCCGTGACGCTCTTTCCGGACCCCGACTCCCCGACGATGCCGACGGTCTCGCCCCTCCGGATGTCGAAGTTCACTCCGTCGACCGCGCGTATCGTCTCTTTGTCGGTGTAGAACACCGTCTGGAGGTTCTCGACCGACAGGACCGGCTCGCCTCTCTCGACGGCCTCGTCCGTCGACATCACGCGCCGCTCCCTCCTGCCGTCGCGACCTCGCTTCCGCTCCCGCCCTCGCTCTGCGGGTCGATCGCGTCCCGGATGCCGTCACCCAGCGCGTTGAACGCGGTGACGATGAGGACGACCATGATCCCCGGCAACAGCGAGATGTGCCACGAGGCGGTGGCCACGTACGGCTGTCCCGCGGAGACCGCTCGCCCCCACTCGGGGGTCGGCGGATTCACGCCGAGGCCGAGGAACGACAGTCCGGCGACGCCGATGATCGCGCCGCCGAGGCTGAGCGACGCGTATATCAGCAGATAGCCGACGACGTAGGGGAGCATGTGCTTTTGCATGGTCGTCCACGGCGTCTGACCGAAGCTCTTCGCGGCGTCGATCCACTCCTCTTCGGAGATCTGGAGTGCGGGACCGCGGACCGCACGCCACAGATACGGCCAGCCCGTCACCGCGAAGATGAGAGCCAGCAGCAAGCCCCCGTTGTAGATGTCGGCCAGCCACGTGTCGCTCAACACGAACGACAGGAGGATGAGCACGAGCAGCTGGGGGAGCGCTTGCACCGAGTCGCCGGTCACGACGACGACGAGGTCGAGCAGTCCCTTGTAGTACGCCGTCAGGAGTGCGAGCAGAATCGCCACCCCGGACGCGAGCGAGATGTAGAGCAGCCCGATGAAAAGCGAGACGCGCGCGCCCGCCATCATGAACGTGAACAGGTCTTTACCACTCGGGAGGGTCCCGAACGGGTGATAGCGGTCGTAGGAGTCGTAACTGAGCGGGCCGACGTTGCGGTCCGCCGACCCCTTCGAGGTCGCGGCCCGGTTCGCGTCCCCGACGAGCGCGGTGCTCACCTCCTGTGCCTCCTGGTCGTAGTACTGTATCTCGTGGGAGTACGGATCGGCGATGTTTTGAGCGACGGTCGTCGGACCGAGCGCCGGCGCGAACACCGCCATCACGACGAAGCCGAAGACGATGACGAACCCGAACTGCCCCCAGCGGTGGTCCCGGAGGTGGTCTAGCATGTCGTCGTACGGCGTCCACGCGGCGTACCGGTAGTGGCGTCTGAAGACGAAGTATCCGTTCGCGAGCCACCCGAAGAAGACGAACGCGTAGACGTAGATCAGCGTCACCCGGAGCCCCCACGCCACGGCTGGCTCGAGGCCGAGGAACGTCTGTTCCCACCCCTCGCCGGGGACGTAGTACCCCTGGTTCGGGACGAGATCCCGAGAGAGGAGGGTCGGAAGCGACGCGAGCGTGTCGCCGACGCCGGCCAGTCCCGCCCAGATCGACGTGCCGGGAAGCGCACCCCCGACGGCGGCCCACGGGAGCGTGGACATGATCGCGTTCATGAACGCACCGAACTCGAGCGCGAACAGGACGACGACTCCGGCCAGCCAGAACAACGCAGGTCTCGGATTCGCTCGAACGCGTTCGCCGAGGGTCCTGTCCTCGCGCGTGACCGCCATCAGGCACCACCTCCCTCGTATCCGACTCGTGGGTCGATGAGGGTGTACAGCAGGTCCTGCACGATGTTGAGGCCGACGACGAGCAGGATGAAGATGAACATCAGCGATCCGACCAGCGGGAGGTCGCCGTTGATGGTCGCCTGGAAGAAGAGGTATCCGAGTCCGTTGATCGCAAAGACCGTCTCGACGAGGACGGAACCCCCGATGAGCAGGAACGCCTCGCCGGTGATGATCGGCACGAGCGGGACCAGCGCGTTCCGGAAGACGTGCTTCCAGACCAGCGTTCGACCGGGAACGCCCTTCGCTTTCGCCGCTTCGACGTAGTTCGAGTTGATGGTCTCGAGGACGGCGGTCCGACCGATCCGCATCTCGTTGCCCATCGACGACGACCCGAGCACGACGGCGGCCGGGAGCGTGGCCTTGATCGCCGCGAGGAGATTGGTCGGATTCTGGAGGTTCGACAGCGACGGCGGCGTGACGATGTCCGTCTGCACCAGCCAGCCCTGCCAGTTGAAGCCGAACAGCTGCTGGGACTGCGACAGGAGACTCACGAGGATGACCGCGAGCCAGAAGTTCGGCATCGCCCGCCAGACGATTCCGCCGAACGACGCGACGTAGTCACTCCACGAGTTCGAGTTCAGCCCCGCGTAGAAACCGAGCGGAATGCCGATGAACAGGGCGATGAGGACCGACCAGAAGCCGAGCCAGATCGTACGCGGTGCGTACTGGGCGATCATCACGCCCGCGTCGGTTCCGGGATTCAGAACCCAGGACTGCCCGAGGTTGCCGGTGAACAGCCCCGTCATGAAGTCGATGTACTGCTGCCAGAGCGGTTCGTCGAGGCCGAGCTGGTCGCGAATGCGCTGATACGCCTGTTGGTCGCCGTCCGGTCCGATGATCGCGGCCGCAGGGTCGATCGGACCCATCCGGAGGATCCAGAAGGTCGCGGTGGTCCCGAAGATCAGAATCGGGATAGACAGTACCAGCCGACGTCCGAAGTAACGCCATCGTGTCATTTATCTCTATTTGTGTATCGTTCGGTGTTGCTGCCCTCGAGACGGTGCCTCTGCGTCGTGCATGCGTGTAAAAAGAACGGCGGTGTCAGTCCGGCTGCTGTTCTGCGTCGATCTCGACGGTGTTGTACCGCTGTCCGCCGGTCGGTCCGAACGGCGGGATGTCCGCCCACTCGTAGGTGAACCGCTGGTAGGTGTCGTGACCGAAGGTGATGAACGGGACGTCCTCCCACATCGCCTCTTCCATCTGGATGTAGGCGTCCGCACGCGCCTGCGTGTCCTCTTCGGTGTCCCGGGGGTTGTTGTTGATGACCTCCCACGCGTCGGCGGCCTGGGTTCTCGCGCCCGTATCGTTACCGCGCTCGACCCAGTTGACCTCGATGACCGAACCGGAGTTCTCGAGGTCCGTGTTCGGCGGGTAGAGGAGTGCGAGCACGCTGGCCGGGTCGTCGCGGCCCATCCCCCACCCGCTGAGGAACGCGTCGAGCTTCCCCTGTTTCCGCCGGTCGATCATCGTGGCGAACGGGGCGGTCTTGATCTCCATCTCGATGTTGACCGCCGAGAGGCGGTCTCGCATCTCCGTGGCCAGCTGGTTCGAGGTCGACGAGTCGGTGATGGTGAAGCTGAACTGGTAGGGGTCGTCCGAGGTGTAGCCCGCCTCCTCCATGATGGCGCGCGCCTCCTCGATCTGCGTCTCCTGGTAGCCGTGGGGGTAGTTGGAGGCGTGCTCCTCGTACCCGCTCGGTCCGCCGGGGAAGGCGTTCGGCGGCGTCATGTGGTATCCAGCGACGTCGCGTCCCTTGTACACCTCCTGGGCGATGTACTCGTGGTCGAGTATCTTCGCCGTCGCGATCCGGGCGGGCTTTATCACGTTCAGGCAGTTGAACCCGATGAAGTTCACGCTGAGGCCGGCGACGCCGTTGTACTGCATCGTGTCGCCGTTCCGGACCGGTCCGTAGCTCCCGGTCATCCGTCCGCGGTCGTCGGTGTTCTCGACGGAGAGTTTCGAGGGGTCGTACTGCGAGGTCGGGATGAGGAACGCGTCGACGTTCTTGTTCATCCCGTAGTTGTAGATAGCGTTGGTGTCCTCCATGATCTGCCAGTGGACACCGCTCACTTTGGCCTGCTCGCCGTGGTAGTCCTCGAACTTGGTGACTGCGGCCTCCTGGTCCGAGTTCCACATCTCGAACTGGAACGGCCCCGTCCCGATCGGGTTCGACTTGGCGAACTCGCCGTGCTCCATCTCGCCGTCGTAGCCCTCGATGTCACCCAGAATCCCCTCCGGGAGCGGCGTCATCCGGTCGCTCGAGACGACACCGAGCGCGTCGTGATACGGCTGTTCGAGTTCGATGCGGAACGTGTAATCGTCGACGGCCTCCATCGCGAGCGTCCCCGGGTCGTACTGTTCCGAACCGTCCTGGGTGACCGTCTCGTGTTGCACGCCGAGGTCGTCGAGGATGTAGTACGTGCGCCGGGAGTTCTCCGACGCGGCGAGCCGTTCCCACGCGTACACCACGTCCTGAGCGGTGACCTCGCCGTGGTCGCCGTGATACTGAACGCCCTCCTTCAGGTTGAAGGTGTAGGTCGTCCCGTCTTCCGATACGGACCAGTCGGTCGCGATGAGCGCCTCGATGGCCAGCGTCCCCTCCGGGTTGTAGATCAGCGGGTCGTAGAGCTGACCCGTCACTTCGCCGGCGTTCGCCAGCGTGTACTCGACCGGGTCCATCGAGTCCATGGTCCCGTTGATGAGTCGGAGGCGTGCACTCCCGTCGCCGCTCGACGCTTCTTCGGTCTCTTCGGTCGTCGTCTCCTGGTCCTCTGCTTCCGTCGTGGACTCCGTCGTGGTAGTCGTCGTCTGTCCGCCGCCGCCACAGCCGGCGACCGTGGTGGCTGCGCCGACGCTCCCCGCGACTTTGAGGAACTTTCGGCGCGTCGTCTTGCTATCACTTGCCATACGACATTAGCGAACCGGCACTGACAGATATAGGTTAGGGAACGTACAGAAACTCTGAAATGTAATATCAACGGATAGGTAGACAAGTTTCAATCCGGTAGTTGGGAATATTTTATAGATCCGACGGTACGTATCAGTTCCGCACATTTATGTGTAGACACGACACACCGGGAGCCATCGAATGTCGACGGAAAACCACTCCACGGCGGACGTCTACGGTCTCACGGAGATAACCGACCTCAGCGTGTCTCCATCGGGTGACCGGATCGCGTACGTCAGAGAGGAGTTCGACGCTGCGGCGGACGAACGGCGACAGTCGCTTTTCACCGTCCCGTCGGGCGGTGAGCGGCCTCCCCACCGACTGAGTCGACGCGCCGACGCCAGCGCGCCGCAGTTCAGTCCGGACGGCACGAAACTCGCGTTCCTCGCGGCCCGCGAGACCGACACCGAACTCGCGGTAGCGAGAGACGCCGACGAGGAGGAGGCGGACGACGAACCGCCGTCACAGGTCTGGTGTTTCGATCTGGAGCGCGGCGGGGACGCGCGTCAGGTGACCGAGTTCGAGGAGGGCGTCGGGGAGTTCGACTGGGGTCCGGACGGCGAGCGACTCGTGGTCTCCGCTCGCGATCCGACCGACGAGCAGCGCGAGTACCTCGAAGAGCGTGCCGCGGGCGGACCCATCGAGACGGAGCGACTCCAGCACAAGTACGACGGCGAGGGGTGGCTCGACGACGTCACGACCTACCTCTTCGTCGTCGACGTCGAGTCCAGAGAGACGTCTCGACTCGACGAGGCGTACGGGGCCGGCGCGCTCGAACCGCGGAGCGGACTCGCTCCCGCGTGGAGTCCAGACGGGGATCGCATCGCGTTCCTGTCGAATCGAACCGACCGTCCCGACGACTCGACCGCGATGGACGTCTACACCGTTCGTCCCGACGGGACCGGTCTCGAGCGGCTGACAGACGGCGACGTCGCGGCCGGCGGCGGAACGTGGGGTCCGGAGGGGAAGCGGTACGCCTTCGGTGCGGGCAACCCGGACAGCGGCTACGAGCCGACGAAACTCTACGTGGCCGACGTCGCGGCGGGGAGCTACGAGTCCGTCTCGGGGTCGCTCGACCGCCCGCTCGGCTACGGATCGCCGTTCGCGTGGACGGGCGACGAGACGCTCCTCGGTCTCGTCGGCGACGAGGGCCGGACGCGACTCGTTCGCTTCTTCGCCGACGGCTCGGAGCCCGAACGGACGTTCGAGACACAGGGGGAGTTCCAGAACGCGTCGCTACTCGACGTTGGCGGCGAGACGGTCGGACTCGGACTGAGCAGTCCGCACGACAGCCTCGACGTCTGCGCACTCGCGCTCGACGATCTCGATCGCGCCGACGACCGCACGACTCGGCTCACGTCGACGAACGAGGACCTGCTCGAGCGGTACGACGAGCCCGAGACGCGGTGGATATCCTTCGACAGCGAGGGCGAGACCGTCGAGGCGCTGACCTACTTCCCGCCGGGCTACGACCCCGACGAGGACGAGGGTCCGCTCCTCGTCACGATCCACGGCGGTCCCATCTCGTACGATTCGCCCGCGTTCAACTACGATTACACGTACTGGACGAACCGCGGCTACGTCCTCCTCCGGGTCAACTACCGCGGTAGCTCGTCCTACGGGCAGTCGTTCAGCGAAGCGATCGAGGGCGACTGGGGCCACTGGGAACCCACCGACGTCGTACACGGCATCGAGGACGTCCTCGACCGCGGCTGGGCCGACCCGTCCAGGGTCTTCGTCACCGGCTTCTCCTACGGCGGGGCACAGACCGCGTACATCCTGAGCCAGTCCGACCTCGCGACGGCCGGGGCCGCCGAACACGGTATCTACGACCGCCACGCCTACTTCGGCACCGGCGACTCGCACAACCGGATGGAGCGCGACTTCGGCGTCCCGTGGGAGAATCTCGACACGTACCGGTCCATCTCGAGCCTCACCGACGTCGGCGACATCGACGCGCCGCTCCTGGTCACGGCCGGCGGCGAAGACTGGCGGTGTCCGCCGACCCAGTCCGAACAGCTCTACGTGAGCGTGAAAAAGCAGGACGTCCCGTCGAGACTCGTCGTCTACCCCGACGAGAACCACAACGTCGGCGATCCGGACCGCGCGATCCACCGACTCGACGAGCTGACCGACTGGTTCCGGCGTCACGACCCCGCGACGGACTGACGCCGCGGTTCCGCCGGGTCGTGCGCGACCGCTCCGGCGACGGTATCGCGTCACTCCGGCCCGCGTCGTGTCACCGGGGGAGCAAACGCCGCGGCGCTCGCGGTCGCGAGTGCCCGCTCGACCGAGACCACGTGACTATTTCACCCCTGTCGGCCACGTGATTCGTATGTGGCCCTGGGGACATCTCGCGGTCGGGTATCTCTGCTACGCTCTCGTTCTCCGAGTTCGGCGTCGGTCCGTCGACGGAGCGACGGCCCTCCTGCTCGTGGTCGGCACGCAGTTGCCCGACGTCGTCGACAAGCCGCTCGCGTGGGTCGGGGTGCTCCCGGCCGGGCGTTCACTCGCGCACTCGCTGCTCGTCGCGGTCCCGCTCGCTGCGCTCGTTCTCACCATCGCGCGTCGCGCCGATCGCTTGGAGCCCGCCGCGGGGTTCGTCTTCGGCTACGGCTCGCACCTGTTCGCCGACAGCTACCGCTCGCTCTTCGCGGGGCAGTTCGAGGACCTGACCTTCCTGCTCTGGCCGGTTCTCCCGCTTCCCGACTACGGGCGCGACAGCCCGGTCGATCACTTCGACGCCCTCGTTCGGGCCGCCGAGCGCCTCGACCCGGCGATCGTCCTGCGCGAGCCGATGGGTGCGTTCACCGGACAGGTGGCCCTGTTCGTCCTCGCCGGGGCGGTCTGGCTGTCCGGCGGCGCACCCGGCGTCGCACTCCTCTGGCGCGTCGTCCGGCGCGTGTTCGGTGGTGATCGCGACTGAGGCGTCGCCCGGCTCGACGGACTCTCCGCTTCGCCCGGGCTTTTGTACTCGCGGCGTGATTTCCCGGGCATGAGTGACGAACGTCCACTCGAGGGAAAAACCGCGCTCGTGACCGGTGCGAGCGCTGGCATCGGCAGAGAGACGGCGAAGCGACTCGCCGCGGACGGCGCGGACGTCGCACTCGCGGCGCGTCGCGAAGAGCGGCTCAGAGAGATCGCCGGAGAGATCGAAGCCGACGCCGACGTCGAGACCGCCGTCGTCCCGACGGACGTGACCGACGAGGACGCGGTCGAGGCGACGGTCGAGACGGTCGTCGACGCCTTCGGCGGCCTGGACGTCGTCGTGAACAACGCCGGCACGGGCACCGCACGCGGCGTGACCGTCGAGGAACTCGAGACCGAGCAGTACCGGACCGTGATGGACGTCAACACCGACGGGATGTTCTTCACGGCGCGGACGGTCCTGCCACACCTCCGGGAGTCGAAGGGCGTGCTCGTGTTCGTCGGGAGCTTCGCGGGCAACTTCCCGCGACCGGGCGCGCCGGTCTACGCGGCGACCAAGTGGTGGACGCGCGGCTTCGCGCTGAGTCTCGCCGGACAGGTCGGCGACGACGACGTGGCCGTCACGGTCGTGAACCCCTCGGAGGTCCGCAGCGAGTTCGGCAAGGAGTTCCGCGAGGAGAGGGAGCTCTCGAAGGAGCGATACGAACCGCACGAGGTCACCGAACCCGAGGACGTCGCCGAAGCGATCGCGTTCGCGGCGCGCGAGGAGTCGCCGAACGCGGTGACCGAACTGGATCTGTACCGCCGGGACAAGTTCGGCGGATTCTGAGCAGCAATCCGTGGTCGGCGGCGTCACCGAGCGCCGACACCTCCGGCGCGTCGTCGGTCGGGGCGAACGCGACTCGACGACGCGAGATGCGGACGCGAGAATCAGGCGCGGAAAAGCGACGGGCGGCCCCCTGCAGTCGACCGACCGAGAGGGCGCTGTCCGGACGCCTCCGACGACGGTTCTCGTCGCGTCCATCGTCTCCGAACCGTCGCGTCCGGCACAGCAAAGCCTATTACCGCGCTGTTGGACAGATACGTATGATACTTGGTACCGCGTGGCACAATCTTCTCCGGTGGGGTGACACAGTCTGGCGCGCGCTGGCGTCTTTCGTGGAACTGCTCTCCGAACTCCTCGGCTTCGGTTCGGACGTGGACGTTCACACGGCGGTGACGTTCCGCGCGATCGCGGACGCGGTGCTCCCGGAGACGCCGGCGCTCGGTGCCGAACTCGGACCGGAGCACGTCCCCGGCGGGGTGGCGATCGACCTCGACGAGTTCGTGATCACGTACGTCGACGACGGGTTCCAACTCGGTCTCCCGCACGTGGGGGCCCACGGGAACGTCCCGCTGGCCGACCCGATCGCTCACGCCCTCGACGTCGCGGCGCTGCGGCTGGTCGACCGCGGCGAACACACCTCCGAACCGAGCGGCGACCGGCCGGTGGCACTGCTCGAACCGGGCGAGGCGTCGCCGCGTGCGATCCGGAACGCGGCCGGCACCTTCTCGAAACTCTCCCGACGGGATCGACTGCGAGCGATCGGTCTCCTCGACGAGTTCGAGATCACGATCTCGCCGGTCGACGACGAACTGTTCGAGTTCGACGCCGGCCTCGTGGGACAGCTCGTCGTCGGATTCACCGAGATGATCTACTACAGCGAGTGGGAAGGGTACGACGCGTTCACCCGGCCCCCGAGCGAACGGGCCCACCCCAACGACCCGGGCGCGGTCCAGAGCTGGCGACAGACCGGGTACCCCGGCTTCGCGAGCGGCTACGCAGCGCTCCGCGGCTACGTCGGGACCGACGACGGTCCGCTCGGCGACGGAGACGTCTGGACGACGATCGACGAGGACGCGGCGTCGACCGTCCGGCTCACCCGCGAGTCGGGGTCGTTTCGGGAGAACGACTACGACACGAGCGGGTACGAGGAGCCCTATCCGGAGTGAGCAGAGATGGTCGCAGCCAGCTACGACGTCGTCGTCGTCGGCGCGGGCGGCGACGGCCCCGTCGCCGCCTGGAAGCTCGCCGAAGCGGGGCTGTCGGTCCTCGTGCTCGAGGCCGGACCGTTCTACGGCAACGAGCAGTGGCCAAAGCCCCAGGAAGAGCCCGGCGGGGAGACCTCTTCGAGCGCCTCGGACCTGAGCGGCGACCTGCTCGACGAGCAGTTCACGACGCGCGAGTTCGAGATGGTGACCAAGCTCCTCTTCGGGCCGGCGGACCACGAGCGGGGCTTCTGGTTCCGCAAGTTCCCGGGCGATGGGGCGATCCTCCAGTGTGCCGGCGTCGGAGGGACGACGCTTCACTACACCGGCTGCCACCCGCGGGCCTACCCGGCGTCCATCGACGAACAGGGCCACTGGCCCATCGACTACGCCGATCTGGTCCCGTACTATCGGGAGATAGAGGAGCTGTGTGAGGTGACTCCCGCCCCGGTCACGGCCAAGGAAGAACTGTTCTTCCGGGGCGCGGCGGCCGCCGGCTGGGACCTCGTGGACGACCTGAACGTCACCGGCCCCGGCTACAGACCCCAGCCGAACGCCATCAGACAGCCCGACCCGAAGCTCCACGTCGACGAGGGGTACGACGGCGACTTCACCTATCCCGACGTCGAGGGCGACACGCTCGCGCTCGGCGACATCGCCGGGAACCCCCACCCGCGAGGCGCACCGTACGAAGAGAAGGCAAAGCGGGCGAGCAACGTCAGTTTCGTGCCCGCGGCGCTGAAAACCGGCAACGTGACGATCCGGCCGAACGCGTTCGTCACGGACGTCCTGACCGAAACGCACGTCGGCGATACGCCCACCGCGACCGGCGTCAGGTTCCGGGACACCTGGTCCGGCGGAACCGAGCGCGTCGCGGCCGACGTCGTCGTCCTCGCCGCGGGCGCCATCGAGACCCCGCGGCTCTGGCTGAACGCCGACCTCCCGGCAAACGAGTGGGTCGGCCGCGGCCTGACCATCCACTTCGGGGACAACGTGATGGGGCTGTGGGACGCGGACGACCTGCGAGCGACCGTCGGCAAGGACACGGTCGACCAGCACGAGGGACAGGACATCGCCGCCCGCTTCGACTACCCCGGGTTGGGTATGCTCCAGACGGTCGGGACCGCGCCGGGGATCGGTGCCGTCCTCGGCTTCGGAGCGAGCGCGTCCGGCTTCGCTTTCCAGAACGACCCCGCGGACGCGCCGTGGGACACGATGGGCCGACTCGCCGGAACCACGCTCAAGCGACTCCTCTCGGAGTACCGCCGGACGTTGCAGGTGCTCGTCGTCACCGACGACCGCCCCCACCGCCGAAACGGCGTCACCGTCTCGCCGGCGCTCGCCGACGAACACGGTCCGGTCCCGCTCGTCAACTTCGAGCCGAGCGAGGGCGACCGGAAGCGGCGCGACGAACTCGCGCGGATCGCCGCCGAGATCCTCCGCGAGGCCGGCGCCTCACACGTCCACCGATCCGACTCGCCGCCGACCGCTCTCCACGTCCACAGCACGATGCGGATGGGGAAGGTCGTCGACGAGGCCTGCGAGGCCTACGACGTGGATCGACTCTTCGTCGCGGACCACTCCGCGCTCGCGAACGGCGTGGGCGGCGCGAACCCGACGAACACGGGACAGGCGCTCGCTGCCCGGACCGCCGAGCGGATCGTCGACCGCCACTTCTGACCGACCGAGCGGGGCGTCGACCGGTCGACGGCGACCGAACGCGCGAACGCGTGGCACGCCACCGCGTAGACGGGCGTCTCAGTCGCTCTCTGCGTGATCGAGCGGATCGCTGTCCCAGTAGGCGTGTCCGTCGTCCGCGCGGAAGCAGGCGGCGTACTGGTCCGGCCTGACCTCGACGGGTTCGGGGTCGCTCTCCCGGCAGGCCTCGCGTGCGTACGGACAGCGGGTGTGGAGGTGACAGCCGGACGGCGGGTTCCGCGGTGAGGGAACGTCTCCGGGCAGCGCGTCGACCCGGCGGCCGTGTTCGCCGGCGCTCGCTCTGGGCACGCTCTCTAAGAGCGCCTGGGTGTAGGGGTGTTCGGGGTTCTCGAAGATGTCGTCGACGTCCCCGGTCTCGACGATCTCGCCGAGATACATCACCGCCACCCGGTCGGAGATGTGGCGCACGACCGAGAGGTCGTGGGCGATGAACAGGTAGGTGAGCCCGAACTCCTCCTGGAGGTCCTCGAGCAGGTTGAGCACCTGCGCCTGCACGGAGACGTCGAGCGCGCTCACCGGCTCGTCGAGGACGACGAACTCGGGTTCGAGCGCGAGCGCGCGGGCGATGCCGATGCGCTGGCGCTGGCCGCCGGAGAACTCGTGGGGGTAGCGGTCGATCTGGTCGGCCGACAGCCCGACGCGTTCGAGCAGTTCGACGGCCCGTTCGCGGCGTTCGCCGCGGTCGGCGATGCCGTGGATCTCGAGCGGCTCGGTGACGATGTCGCCGGCCGTCATCCGCGGGTCCAGACTGGAGAACGGGTCCTGGAACACGACCTGGGCGCGCTGGCGGAACTCGATGAGTTCGTCGTCGTCCATCTCCAGGACGTCCTCGCCGTCGAAGGCGATCCGCCCGTCGGTCGCCTCCCGCAGCCTGAGAACCGTCTCGCCGGTCGTCGACTTGCCACAGCCGGATTCGCCGACGAGCCCGAGCGTCTCCCCCTCGAAGATCTCGAAGTCGACGCCGTCGACCGCCTTCACGCTCACCGGGTCGCGGCCGAGCAAGCGGTCGAGCACCGTGTCCTGCTCGAAGTAGTACTTCCGCAGGCCGTCGACTTCGAGGAGGGGGTCCTCGCCGCTCATTCGTGCACCTCCTCGCCGGAGATGGCTTCCGAGGGGTCGTACGACCGGTCGGCGAGGACGCACTTCGCGGTGTGTTCCTCGCTTCCCTCGACGGGTCGCTGCGGCGGCTTCTCGAGACAGGATTTCATGGCTTTCGGACAGCGGTCGGCGAAGTAACAGCCGTCACCCATCTCCGAGTCGAACAGACTCGGCACGTTGCCCTCGATCGGCTGGAGGCGCGGCTGTGGGTTCTGCAGGTCGGGGATCGACCCCAACAGCCCCTGCGTGTAGGGGTGGACCGGATTCTCGAAGATGTCTTCGAGGCGACCGCGCTCGACCACCTCGCCGGCGTACATCACGTTGATCCGGTCGGACATCCGGGCGATCACGCCGAGGTCGTGGGTGATCAGGATGATGCTCATCCCCCGCTCGGCCTGGATGTCCCGCAGGAGGTTGAGGATCTGTGCCTGAATGGTGACGTCGAGCGCCGTCGTCGGCTCGTCGGCGACGAGCAGATCCGGCTCGCCGGCAAGCGCCTGTGCGATCATCGCGCGCTGGAGCATCCCGCCGGAGAACTGACTGGGATACTCGTCGGCGCGCTCGGCGGGGTCGGGGATGCCGACCTGTTCGAGCAGTTCGATCGCTCGCTCCTTGCTCGACTCGGTGACGTACCCACGTCCGGGGACGAGGGTGTCGACGAGATACCGGGCGAAGCCGTACCCCTGCGTCCGCGACCGGGTCGACCGCGGGTTGGCGCGGGCGCGGCGCTGCACCTCGACCGCCTCGGCGATCTGCTCGCCGACCGTGATCGAGGGGTTGAAACTGCTCATCGGGTCCTGGAAGATCATGCTGAACGACGGCCCGCGGAGCGCTCGCCGAACCGACTCGGGAACGGTCCGCAGGTCGACGTGGTCGCCCTCGACGCTCACGCCGTCGCGGGCGCGGAACTCCTCGGCGAGGTCGGGTTCCCTGTACCACACCTCGCCGCCGGTCACCCGACCCGGCGACTCGATCAGGTCGATCAGCGACAGCGCGGTGACGGACTTGCCCGACCCGGACTCGCCGACGATTCCGAGCACCTCGTTGTCGCGCACGTCGAACGAGACCGACTCGGAGGCGTTGACCTGCCCCTCCTCGGTGAAAAACCGGGTCGAGAGGTTCCGGACCGACAGCAGCGTCTCCGAATCGAGCGACCGCTCGCTCTCGGTTCGCTGGCTCATGCGCCGCCCTCCCCCTCGATGTCGGGATCGAGGGCGTCACGGAGCCAGTCACCCAGGAGGTTGATGCCGATGACCGACAGCATGATCGCCAGCCCTGGCATCGTCGCGATCCACCACTGTCCCGAGGAGACGTAGTCGCGTCCCTGCGAGATGTCGAAGCCCCACGACAGCGTCGTCCCGGAGAATCCGAGGAAGGAGAGCGAACTCTCCAGCAGGATGATGGCCGCGATCTGGACGGTTCCGAGGACGATGATCGGCGTGACGGCGTTGGGCAGGACGTGCCGCCAGATGATCCGGCCGTCCGAGGCGCCGAGCGCGCGGGCGGCCTTGACGTACTCCTCGCTGCGCAGGGAGAGCGCCTCCCCGCGGGCGACCCGGGCGAACCACACCCAGTTC
>Ga0207797_1000365_pt1 | contig 34711 bp, 27 predicted proteins | sample PRCRCaboRojoPR_6_FD_187275 | JGI IMG/M metagenome (GOLD analysis project Ga0207797, IMG submission 187275) | Marine sediment microbial community from Cabo Rojo, Puerto Rico - PR CR 10% Liquid 1 (SPAdes) | ecosystem: Environmental > Aquatic > Marine > Coastal > Sediment | place: Cabo Rojo, Puerto... | reverse complement strand
GAGGTGGACGCGTCGGAGGCCATCATGACGACGGAGATGCCGTTCCTCGACATGATGCCGAGCCACATCAACCTCGTGGGGGCCGAGATTGAGATCATCGACGAGACGCAGCGGGAGAAGCTCCTGAGCAAGGCGCTGCCGCGGGTGCGACGCAAGTACGACTTCGTCGTCATCGACTGCCCGCCCTCCCTGGGCCTGCTCACGCTCAACTCGCTCACCGCCGCCGATTCGGTCCTTATCCCGGTGCAGGCCGAGTACTTTGCGCTGGAGGGGCTGGGCCAGCTGCTCAACACGATCAAGATTGTCCGCCAGCATCTCAATCCCGACCTGGAGATCGAGGGCGTGCTCATGACGATGTTCGACACACGCCTGCGCCTCTCCAACCAGGTGGCCGACGAGGTGCGCCGCTACTTCGGCGCGCGGGTGTTCGAGACCATCGTGAAGCGAAATGTGCGCCTGTCGGAGGCCCCGAGCTTCGGGAAGCCGGCCCTGTTGTACGAGGCCTCCAGTACCGGTGCGCAGAACTACATGGCACTTGCCCGCGAGATTCTCCACAACAACAAGGAGTACCTCGAATCCCCGCCTGGCGAGAATGGGGTGGGAGACGCCGATGTCGCGTCGGACGAGCAGGAGACGCTGTCGGACGCAATTGGGGATCGCTCCGACGAGTCCGAAGAAGAGTCTGCGGCGCCGGCCGACGAGTTCTCGATATAGTTCGACCTTCACCGCTGATCGTTTTCGCTCACCTTTTTCGTCGATCCCGGGTCTCTCATGGGTAAGAAATCAGCACTTGGCAAAGGCCTCAATGCCCTCCTGCCGGAGGAACAGGACGAGCAGACGCCGGAGGAGGAGGCGGGCAGTACGGACGAGGCGGACGCGCAGCAGAGCCAACTCTATCAGTTTGAGGACGGCACCCGACTGCTCGGTCGGGTGGCGGAGGTGGCGGTTGACCGCATCCGTCCGAATCCGTACCAGCCGCGCCAAGAGTTCGATGACGAGACCCTGGATGAGCTGGCGGCCTCGATCGAGCAGATCGGGATCATCCAGCCCATTACGGTGCGGGCGCTCGGGGATGGGGAGTTCGAGATCATCTCTGGGGAGCGGCGCCTGCGGGCCGCCCGCCGGGCCGACATGGAGCACCTGCCCGCGTTTATTCGGAAGGCCAACTCGGAGGAGATGCTCGAGATGGCCCTGGTTGAGAACGTCCAGCGCGAGGAGCTAAACCCCATCGAGATTGCCCTCGGCTACCAGCGCCTCATCGAGGAATGCGACCTCACGCAGGAGGAGGTGGCCGAGCGAGTGAGCAAGAGCCGCGCTACGGTCTCCAATTTCCTCCGGCTGCTCCGCCTTCCGCCCCGCATCCAGGCCGCGCTGCGGGACAAAGAGGTGAGCATGGGCCACGCCCGCGCCCTCATCTCCATGGACGATGAGGAAGCCCAGGTGGCACTCCTCGAAGACACCATCGACGAGGACCTGTCGGTCCGCGAAGTGGAGCGGCGCGTCCGCGACTGGCGCGATGACGGTGAGGACGAAGACACGTCGTCAGGGGAGCCGACTGTCGAGACAGAGGCACCGTCGACCGAGCCGGTGCCCGACCGCAGCGATCTGCAGCTTGAGGAGTTGCGCAACGAACTCCGCTCCCGCTTTAGCACCCAGGTGCAGATCCAGCACCGGAAGGACGGGGAGGGGACGATCGAGATCGACTATTATTCTGAGGAGGACCTGGAGCGCCTCATTGCGCTGATGATGGAGGGGTAGGGCGTGTGTGCATGTTTGGGAGTGGGAGATCCCTGTGGGGTTCTCGGTGCTGGCCAAGTTGTAGGTCTGTAGCCAACGAGAAGGCCCCCAATCCTCGTGAACGAAGCCGTATGATTGCCTGGTTGTCGACGGCGACGGTCCGTCGTGTTGGACTTGGTCTAGGAGCGCTATGCGGGCTCCTGATGGTCGGCAGCATCGCGCACGCACAGCCCGACAGTGTCCGGACGGCCCTCCTGGAAGAACGAGGGTTTTCGCCGAACCACTCCCCACGAGGCGCCCTCTGGCGGGCCGCGGCGGTGCCGGGATGGGGACAGCTCTACAACCGTCAGTACCTCAAAATGCCCTTCGTCTACGCGGGGCTGGCGGGCGGTGGCTACGCCATCCACGAGATGAACCGCCGCTACCTTCTCTTTCGCCACGCCAACCTCTACAAAATTGGAGACAACCAGAGCGGCGAGGGAAATCCCTACGGAAACTTCAAGGACGATTACGATCGGGCGGTTGCCCGGTTGGGCGGTGAGCGGGTTGGAGGGGATGTGAGTGGTCGGCAGTTGCGGCGCCTCCGCGACAAGTACCGCCGCTGGCGGGACCTGTCGATTGTGGGGACGGGGCTCTTCTACGCCCTCACCATCCTGGATGCGTACATTAGCGCGCATTTGCTGACCTTCGACGTGGGAGACGTTGCGCTGGACGTGCGCCCGACCGGCGGGCGGTCCGCGCTGGTTCAGCACGGGGGATCCTCAGGGGACTCGGGAATCTCGCCCGTGTCTCTCCCGTCAGAGGGCCTCGGACTCCGTGTTCGCGTGCACTTTTAATCGAAATTGCACACGAGGCGTCCGTCGGGCGACGGAGGAAAAGACCGGAGAGAGTGGGGGGAATATGTAAAACTGTCCCAAAATTCCGGTCGGTTTTAGGCCTGGAAGCCCTTCGATGCGGAAACTCCGCGAAACCCCTCCGTCGAGAGACGTACCGATCAAACCGTTTTTCCTGCATCCGAGTTGACGAAGCGTAAGGGTAGACGGACGTCGCCACAGAGGCTCCCTGGCGTGTTACCTTCTGCCGAGAGAACGCGGCAAGACTTTAGATGCGGAAACCGAGTTTGATCGAAGCATCTTACGCGCGGCACCCGTTTCGTCCCTCGCGTCCTGACCTGTACGTATTTCGTCCCCGCTCTTATGACGACACCTGACCACAACCGTCCCCACCAGTCTTCCGAGTCTGAGGCGGAGGTCGCTACCCAAGACGAGCCGTCCCAGAAGGAGCCATCACTCTTCGAGAAGTGTCATCGCTTCTTTGACCCGTCGGGGGATTATGCCAAGGTAAAAGAGGCTGATCTATACCCGTACTTCCGCCCGATTGAGGAGAGCGAAGGCTCCCGGGCCATCATGAACGGTGACGAACTCGTCATGGCGGGGTCGAACAATTACCTCGGACTCACTTCGGATCCGCGCGTCAAGGAGGCCGCCCAGAAGGCAACGGCCAAGTACGGCACCGGCTGTACGGGCAGTCGCTTCCTCAACGGCACGCTCGACCTGCACCTGGAGCTGGAGGAGCGGCTCGCCGACTTCATGGGGAAGGACAAGGCCGTCCTGTTTTCGACGGGTTATATGACGAATGAGGGCGTGCTCGAAGCCGTGGCGGGGCGCGGGGATATCATCTTCTCCGACAAGGACAACCACGCCTGCATTGTTGCCGGGTCCCAGAAGAGCCTCGCGGAGACGAAGCGATACCGCCACAACGACTTCGATCACCTGCGCACGATGCTGGAGCGGGCGCACGCCGAGCGGCCGGACGCGGGCAAGCTTATCGCCACCGACGGGGTCTTCTCGATGAGTGGAAAGATCGCACGCGTACCCGAACTGCTGGACCTGGCGAACGAGTTCAACGCGGCGCTCATGCTCGACGACGCCCACGCCATCGGGGCCATTGGGCCCGGCGGACGGGGCTCGGCGGCCACCTTTGGCCTCAAGGACGAGGTGCACCTCATTACCGGCACGTTTTCGAAGAGCTTTGCCTCCATTGGCGGGTTCTGCGTGGGAGACCGGGACGTGGTCGAGTACATCCGCCACGAGGCCTCCACACACGTCTTCAGCGCGTCGATGCCGCCGTCCACGGTTGCCACGGTGCTGAAGTCGCTGGAGATTCTTCAGAACGAGCCCGAGCGTCTTGACCGACTGCACGAGATCTCCGACTACATGCGCGACGGCTTCCGCAACCTTGGGTTCGACGTGTGGGAGAGCGAAACCCCGATCATCCCGGTCGTCGTGGGCGACATGGAGACGTGCTTCCGCTTCTGGCGCGAACTGATCGACGAGGGCGTGTTTGTGAACGCAGTGGTGCCGCCGGCCGTGCCGAAGGGGCAGGCCCTCATGCGAACCTCCTACATGGCCACGCACAGCGACGAGGAGCTCGACCACATCCTCGACGCCTTCCACAAGGTAGGCAAGAAGCTCGGCGTGATCGGCACCAACGGCCACGGCAAAACGGTAGAGTAGGCCCGACCCTGAACAGCAACCGCACACGGTCCGTAATGACGCCGTCGCCTCGTGAGAGGCGGCGGCGTTTGCCATTGCCCCCTTCACTGTGCCTCCCTCGTGCTCGAATGTCGACATCGACCGACACAGTAAACGTCCGCCCTGTGGAGGGCTGGTGGGACCGAAAAGCCTTCATCGACTGGCCGTACGAGTTCTATCCGGATCGCTATCCGCAGTGGGTGCCGCCGCTTCGCCGCGACGTAAAGGATACACTCGACCCGTCCTCGAACGCCTTCTTCGAGCACGGCGACATGCAGCTCTTCCTGGCCGAGGATGCCTCCGGGGCCGTCGTGGGGCGCGTGGCTGGCATTGTCAACGGTATGCACCTGCAGAAGCACGAAGACGCGACCGGCTTCTTCGGCTTCTTCGAATGTGTCGACGACTACGGCGTGGCCGAGGCCCTCCTCGACGCCGCCGCCGACTGGCTCCGCGAAAAGGGATTGACCCGCATGCGCGGCCCGGCTAACCCGTCGCTCAACGACACGGCGGGCCTATTGGTGGATGGCTTCGACCGGCGGCCGTCTCTTCTCATGCCCTACAACCCTCCGTACCACGAGGATTTCCTGGAGCGATACGGCTTCGAGCGGGCCATGACGATGTGGGCCTACTATCTCCACAAGAAGTACGCGAAGCACGAGCGGTTACAGAGAGGGGTGGAACTCGTAAAACGGCGCACGCCGGGGCTCTCCCTACGGACCCTCGACATGGGTCGTCTTGAGGAGGAGGTTCGCACCGTCCGTGACATCTACAACGACGCGTGGGCCGACAACTGGGGCTTTGTGCCCATGACGGAGGGAGAACTTCAGCAGCTTGCCGACGAACTGAAGCAGATTGTCGATCCGGAGATCGTCTTTTTCGTGGAGCACGAGGGTGAGCCGGTGGGCTTTTCCGTGGCGCTGCCGGACATTAACCAGGCGCTGCGGCACGTGCCCGACGGCCGTCTCTTTCCGTACGGCATGCCGTCCGGACTCACGAAACTGCTCCTCCACCTGCAGTACGCCGTTCACGAGTGTCGCATGCCCCTCATGGGCATTCGAGAGAAGTATCAAGGCAAGGGGCTGGATAGCATGCTCGTTCTCGCCACCATCGAGAACGGACCCGCCAACGGCTACGACGCCTGCGAGATGAGCTGGGTGCTCGACACGAACAAACGCCTCAAGAATCACGTCGAGTCGCTGGGCGCCGTCGTCGACAAGGAATACGCCATGTTCGAAGCCCCAATTTCGAATGGCGAATGACGAATTTCGAGTCCCGCTCGCCTACACGTTCGCAATTCGAAACTCGCAATTCGAAACTGTCTATGGACCCTGAGTTTGTCTACTTCGACATCGACGACACCCTCCTCGACCACCAGAAGGCGGAGCGGGAAGCCCTTGCCGACGTGCGGGACCGGTACCTCACCATCTTCGGCACCCTCTCGGTCGACGAGATTCAGGAAACGTACCACACCATCAACGCCCCCCTCTGGCGCGAGTACACCGACGGCGAGATTGGCAAGCAGACCGTGCAGCAGCAGCGGTTCGAGCGGTTGCTGGACGCCGTGGACGCCCCCCACGCCGACGCCACGCTCGTGGCCCGCTACTACATGCAACGCTACGCCGAGCACTGGGCCTTCATTCCCGGGGCGCGGGAGACGTTCGAGGCGGTGGCCGAGGAGCACCCGGTGGGGGTTATGACAAACGGCTTCGCGGAGGTACAGGAGAAGAAGCTCGATCGATTCCCCGTGCTCCGCGAAGAGTCCGAGGCCGTCGTGATCTGCGAGGAGGTGGGTGTCCTAAAGCCCGATCCGGCGGTGTTCGACCACGCCACGGAGGCGGCGGGCGTGTCCCACGAGGATGTCCTCTACGTGGGCGACTCGTACCGGTCCGATGTGAAGGGGGCCGAGCCGGTGGGCTGGCGCGTGGCATGGTTCGCGCGGAGCGGAACGAATGGCCAGCCCACGAACGAGCGTGGCTTCTCGTTTTCCGATTGGGCGACGCTTCGCGAGCGGCTGGTGTGAATCTCTAGCCGAGCAGCTGCCGAAACGACTCTAAAAAGACTTGTACGGAGCGGGGTTCGAGCAGAATGGTCAGGATCACCCCTGCGATGGCGCCCCCTACGTGTGCCTCGTGCGCGATCCAGTCTCCCATGCCGCCTTCACGATCGCTCCGCCCCATCGCGTAGATGGACCCGAACACGTATCCGAAGGCGAAAAGAATGGCCGGAATGGGCAGGGCGAAAAACAGGTAGAGGTTGCGGAGGGGGAAGAACACGCAGAAGGCGAACACGACGCCGCTCACGGCCCCCGATGCCCCAACCGCCGAGTAGTGCGGATCGTCGCGGTTGAAGGCGAACGTCACGGCGTGGGCGACGAGCTCTGAACCGAAGTAAAGGATCAGGAAGGAGACGGTCCCCAGGATGCTTTCCAGCAGGGGGCCGAAGAAGTAGAACGTGATCATGTTAAACGCCAGGTGCGTGCCGCTCGCGTGCACGAAACCGGCCGTGAGGAAGCGGTAGTATTGTCCGTCCTTCTGAATGCGACGGGGCTGGAACGACAGTTCGCGGATGAGCGACGGATCGGTGAAGGCGTAGAGGCTCACGCCCACGTTGGAGAGGAGCAGCGCGAGCGTGATGGGGGCCTGGAGGAGTCGCTCCATTCCGTTTTCGGGTGGGCGAGTGGGAGAAGGAAAGGATGGGGAAACGGGAGAACAGGGCGTTGGGCAAGGACGAAACCGTGTGCCCGCGGCCCGGAGGACGTGCGGAGTGCTCTGGAGGAGACGGCTCTTACGTCTCACGCATCACTCCTCACGGTTCACGCATCATGCCTCGACGGCGGAGATGTGGTTAAGGAGCGACTCGAAGACGAGCCGCCCGTCGTCGCCCCCGAGCAGCGGTTCGACGCAACGTTCCGGGTGGGGCATGAGGCCGCAGACGTTGCCGGCCTCGCTGACGATGCCCGCGATGCCGTTCACAGACCCGTTCGGATTGGCCTCGTCGGTCACGTCGCCCTCCGGCGTGCAGTAGCGGAAGAGCACCTGATCGTTAGTCTCGATCCGGTCGAGCGTCTCCTTGTCGGCGTAGTAGCGGCCCTCGCCGTGGGAGAGCGGAATGGTCACCACCTGCCCCTCCGCCAGGACATTCGTGAACGGCGTCTCCGCGTTCTCGACCCGGAGGGTCGTGTTCTTGCAAATGAAGCGCAGCGACTCGTTGCGCATGAGGGTGCCAGGAAGGAGCCCCGCCTCGCAGAGAATCTGAAACCCGTTGCAGATGCCAAACACGAGCCCGCCCTCCTCCGCGAACCGCACCACGTCCTGCATGATGGGCGAGAAACGCGCGATGGCGCCGGAGCGCAGGTAGTCGCCGTACGAGAACCCGCCCGGCACGATCACCACGTCCACGTCGCCCACGCTTTCCTCCTCGTGCCAGATGAAGCGCGCCTCCTGCTCGAAGACGTGCTTCGCGGCGTGGTACGCGTCGTGGTCGCAGTTGGACCCGGGGAAGACGACGACACCGAAGCGGGCGGGCATGGGAGAAGCAGTTGGGTGAATGGGGGATCAGTGGATGGGGTTACAGAGGCCAGTCCAGTGTACAGGTCCGTACCGCGTATTCCGTGTTGCGGATCCGATACCATCCACCACCTACCAGTTACCCGATACGAAATATGCAGTACCGAATTGTTTGAGGCAGGGCCGATCGGAGGGGGCTCTCGACAAGAACGTCCCCTACGCATTCACGTATTCCAGCCAGGCACTGCCCTCCACGTAGTCCTCCACGACGTCGGTCAGCTGGTGGTTGCGATAGGCGTTCACGCGGCTGTCTACGTCCTTCTGGAAGACCTGGAGACAGTTGGAGATCAGGTCGCTGCGAAAGCCGCGGTCGCCCAGCTCAATCGTCAGTTCCATCGAGATCACGCGGCCCAGAATGCGGCCCAGTTCCACGAGCTTGCGCTGCGGCAGTGACAGGTCGACCTCGAAGTCAAGCGTGTCTTCGAAATAGTCAGCGGCCCGGTGGGTCATGTCGTGGTCCGACAGGAAGGCGTAGAGGTTCTTCTCCTTCAGGCTCCGCATCGACTTGAGCACCGACTCCGAGATCTGCTGGTAGAGCACGTCGTTCGAGCCCTCGAAGATCTGGAACGGACGGCTGTCGACCACCGAGCGCCCCGCCACGTGATTCAGCCGGTAGCCCGTGCCGCCCGTCAGCTGCAGGAGCGACTGCGCGGCGTCCTGCATCAGGTCGGTGACGACGGTCTTGACGGCGTTGGCCGAGAGGGCCTCCCCGGCGAGGTTGTTTTCCGTCCCGGCGTGCTCGCTGGTGTGGAGGCACATGGCCGAGCAGGCCGTGTAGGCTGCCTGGATGTCCGCAATGCGGCGGCGCACCTGGTCGTACTCGATCAGCGGCTTCCCCCCCACGAACCGCTCGCGGCAGTGCTCCAGGGCCTCATCGAGGATGCGCTGGAGGAAGCCCATGCCCATCCCCGGAAACTCGATCCGGCTCCGGTGCAGAATGTCGAGCATCATCTTGATGCCCGTGCTCTCCGGCTGGAGGCGGTGCGTCTCGGGCACCTGGATGTCCACGTGATTGCGCCCGTACGGGATCATGTAGAGGCCGAGGTTCTCGTAGAGCTCCTCCACCTCAATCATCTGTTCGGGCTGGTTCATGTCGGCCACGAAGAAGTCGATATCCCGCCCCAGGTCGCCGTTTGCGCCTTGGCGCCGGGCGGCAACCAGGAAGAAGTCGGCCCAGCCCGTAAGGCCGGCCCAGTGCTTGGTGCCCTGAACGTGGTACGTGTCGTCCTCCTTTGTGTAGGAGGTTTGCATGTTGAGGGCGTCGGTCCCGTAGTCGGGCTCCGTAATCATGAGCCCGCCCAGGTTCTTCTCCTCAATGAAGCGCTCGAAGATCGCCCCCTTGATGGCTTCGTTTCCGTACTTCGTGAGGGGTTGCAGGAAGAGGGCTCCGTTGATCCCAATCGTGAGCGAGAGCGCCAGGGACTCGTACGAGGCCGTCGCCAGGATGGACTGACACTCGTGCACGTGGCCCCCGCGTCCGCCGTACTCCTCGGGGATGAAGACCGAAAGCGGGGTGACCGACTGAATCTCCCGCATCATGAACGGCGGGAGGCCCCGCTGCGTGCTCACTTCGTCGAAGTCCCCCCGCATCGAAAAGACTTTGTGCAGCTTGTCGCGGAAGGTGTCCCGAAAGGTCTCGAATTCGACGGAGGTCCCGATGTCTTCGGAGAGGTAAGAAGCGATGCTCATCGCATTGAGTTGTCTCGGCGAACCAGTGGTCCCAGTGAGGGGTGTTTAGATAGCGTCTTCAATCAACGGGGTTTGGACAACAAAGATCGACGGTAAGGAAGGAATCCGCAAACAAAGCTGCAACAAATCCTTGACTTTTCGCCGTTGGGGGCAGTGAGGGGCCAACCGTCCCATGGGGTGTGGAGAATGAGGATGTGAGCGGGGCGTGGGAAAAGAAACGCTCTTCTGTGACCTTCTACAAAGATTTTTGAGACCTCGGAGGTCTCCAAGGCACTCTCCCGGATGGGATTTTTCGTCGCCTTCGACCCACGTTTACTTCGGAGACGAGCAACAAAAACCTCTGAGGTCTTCCGTTACCGGCTCTACACAAGGGCGAAAAGAAAAGGAGGAAGGCCGGGAGTGACCCCAACCTTCCTCCATGGAGGGGGGAGGCAAAATGGATCCGTGTTGAGGACCGTCCAGATTAGAACGGGAGATCGTCGTCCGGCTCGAACGTTTCTTCCTCCTCTCCCGACGAGCCCGACTGCTGCGAGCCCGAGGGTCCGGCGGGCTGTTCCTGGGGCTCCGGACGCTGATCGAAGTCCTGGTCCTGATGGCCCCGATCCTGGTTGAACCCGTCGGCGTCCGGGGCGCCCTGCCGGTTGCTGTCGAGGAACATCATCTCCCGCGCTTTCACCTCCGTCGAGTAGCGGGTGTTACCGTCCTGGTCGTCCCAGGAGCGGGTTTGGAGCTTCCCCTCGAAGTACACCTGCGACCCCTTCTGAAGGTACTCGTTGCAGATTTCACCGAGTCGTCCCCACGCCACGACGTCGTGCCACTCGGTGTTCTGCACTTCGTTGCCGTCGTTGTCCGTGTACGACTCGTTGGTCGCGAGCGACATGTTGCAGACCGCCGTTCCGCTCCCAGTGTACCGCAACTCGGGATCGTCCCCGAGATTGCCAATGAGAATCACTTTGTTGACTCCACGTGCCATGATAAGTCACCTAACCGTATTGTTTGAAGACTGATGAGAGACTGCGATCCCTTCGGACACATCCGTATACGGAGAGTCTTCGGAAGTGTCCCGAAGAGGAGCGCTGTGCAAACGAGGAAAGGAGAGCGCACAATGCGTGCTCATCCCCTAGACACATAGTCGGGGCAAAACATAACGTGCTTACCAAAAGAAAAAAAGAGTTGCGAACCCCGGAAGTGGGGAGACGCTGAGGGAGCCGCGGTGCTTTGGTCGGAGAGCTGAAGTGTGGAGGGCCCGCAGCCGAGGCACCTGCAGGCACATAAAAAACCGGGCAGATGCGCTCACCCAAAGACGCATCTGCCCGGCGAGGATGGAGGCCTCCTGGGGACTAAGATAAGTCCCGGCAACGAGATCGCGCACGCGACCCACGCTGCACGTAACGAACTGAGCAATGCGCGTGCCAGAGAACGGCAGTCCGGCAAAAACGCAGGAGAGCACCGTTCCTTGGGGGTGGCGGCGTGCTCTTCGTCACACAGTTGTCCGTCCCATTGGACAGGTGGACGGGGGTACAATTACGGGCCCGATGAGGGCTCCAGACGGGCTTCCTCGGTCAGCTCTTCCAGGAATTCGAGCGTCAACTCGTTGAAGGTGTCCGGGTGCTCGATCATCGGAGCGTGGCCACACTTGTCAATGAACTTGAGGCGGGCGTTCGGCATCCGGTCCCGGAATTCCTCCGCCACCTCGGGGGGGGTGATAACGTCGTCGCGGCCCCAGATGAGGAGGGAGGGCATGTCGAGCTCCGAGAGCTGCTCCGTCACGGTCTCCTCGTCGGCCGAGCGGGCAATTTTGAGCAACCGGAAGGCCCGGGGGCGATCATTCACGATCTCCAGCATCTCGTCGACCAGCTCCTCGGTGGCGTGGGCCGGATCGTAGAACGTCATTTCCGTCCGCTCCTTGATGAACTCGCGGTCTTGGCGGCGGAAAAACGACGAGCCCATCGTGGTTTCGTAGATGCCCGAGGAGCCCGAGAGCACCATGGCGTGGACGGTCTCGGGGTAATTCAGGGCGTAAAGCAGCGCCACGTGGCCGCCCAGGGAGTTGCCCACGAGGATCATCGACTCCAGCCCGAGGGTCTCCACGAAGTCGTGCACGTGCTGCGTGAGGCGGGGCACCCCTGTTTCCGACAGGGGGAAGTCGTAGACAGGCAGGACCGGGGCGAGCACGCGGTATCCATTCTCCGACAGAGACTCAACGGTGTCGACCCAGTTGCTCAGGTCGCCCAGCATGCCGTGCAGGAGCACGACGGGCGGAATGGGAGAGTCGACGGGGCCTTCTTCATTGTACTGAAAGGGTCCCGTCTCGTGGATGGGGAACGGGGTTTCGTGCATACGTGGGATCGTCGTCAGTGAAAACCGGGCGGTCCGGGATTGTAGTGGCGAGGTCCCGGCGGGGTCCTTCTTCCGGGACGCCCCCGTACCCCCGGAGACGCAGTGCATTCGGGCGGCAGTATGCCGCCGTAGGGACCGGCGCGGCCTGGTGGAAACGCACGACCGGTCCGAGGGGAAGCGTGGTCGGCCCCTGCGCATAGGCAAAGGCCGTGTAGATTCCCCAGATACGTGTTGCAAGAAACGTACGAGGTCAGTAACATTCAAAGCCCTGCACGCTGAAGGGTTCACCCCCAATCCGCAATGCGGACCGACCGGGGCGGAGAACAGAACGAAGATTCGCAGAAGAGCCCTCCAGGACCGCCCGTGGAGACGCAGCTGCCCTCCGGAACCATCCCGCGATAGAGAAACCGGATTTTGTTCCCCCGGTAGGAAAACGAAGGGTTCGCTCCACATTCTTCTCGCCAGCACGGTTATTCTTCATGGAGAAGACGTCACGAAAGCGCGCGACTCGAATTGGGGTGTACAGCGCACTGGCAGGGGGCGCCCTGGGATTTGCCCTGGGCATGTTGTTCGCTCCGAAGCGAGGCCCCGATGCCCGCCGCCGCGTCACCTACCAGGTTGAACGCCTCACCGCTCAGGCAGAGGGGCTGTTGCGTCGGCTCGTCCAGTCCGGGGCCGAGACCGAAGGGCGTCGGAACAGCGACGCGGTGGTCGAGGATGCCGAGACGCGGGCCGATCACATCCGCGACGACATTGATGCTCTGATGGAGGAACTCCGGCAGGCGTCGCAGGACGCTGACCAGACGGGCTGACCATCGCACTTCGAGGGGGCCTGTCTGCGCCCCCATCTGCTCCTCCTTCGCCACCGATTGACCGACTCGCTCCTACATGCCAGATCTGACCGTCCTTCTGTCCCCCGCCGACCGAAAGCAGCCGGGGGGAAATCCGTTTGCCCCGGACATGTTCGACTACCGCACGTCGGGGACTTTTAACTATTTTGACGATCTCAACCCCGATCGGCGGGAGCTCATCGATGTACTGCAGTCGGTGATCGACGAGGAGGACGAGGAGACGCTCGGGGAGGTGTTTGGGCTCGAAGGGTACGAGCTGGAGGAGGCCGTCCGCGTCAACGAAGAGATCTACGACGCGCCCCTCATGTCGGCCCTCGACCGGTACAGCCCGGGTGTAATGTACGCCGCCATGGACTTCGCGAACCTCCCGACGGGAGCCCAGCGCCGCCTTCTCGAAAATGGGGTCATCCTCTCCGGACTGTTCGGACTGCTACGGCCCGACGACCTGATCCCCAACTACCAGCTGGGGATGGACGCGGAGCTCCCCGAGATTGGACCGGTCACCGACTACTGGCGGCCCATCATCAGTCCCGTCCTCAACGACAGCCTCGAGGACCGCTGGGTCTGGGACATGCTCCCGGAGGTGCACCGCAGCGCCTGGACCGACGAGCATACCTACAAGGCCCGCGTGGAAGTTGAGTTTGAGCGGGAGGAGGACGGGGAGCGCGTGCCCATTACGGGGGAGGACCTGGAGGTGCAGCGCGGCCAGTTCGTCAACTTCATTGTGCAGGAGACGGCCGAGGAGATGGAGGACCTTCGGGAGTGGGCCGAGGAGGAGTCCGACGAGCTGTCGTTCGACGAAGACGCTTCCACCTACGACGAAGACACAAAAACCTGGACGGTGGTGATGGTGCAGGAATAGAAGGAGGTGGGGGGGTGGAGGAGGTGTCAGCCGCGCGTCGATGTTTGTCACGGAGTTGGAATTGATCTCATGAATCCACCGGTCGTTCTCGGCATTGCCGGCGGGTCCGGGTCCGGGAAGACGACGGTCCTGAACCACATCCTCCGCGAGTTTGGGTCCGACCCGATCGCGATCCTCGACCACGACGCCTACTACCGCGACCTCTCGCACCTCTCCCCCGAAAAGCGGGCACGCTTCAACTTCGACCACCCCGACGCGCTGGAGACACAGCTCATGCGTGAGCACCTCGACCGGCTCATCGAGGGCGAGCCGATCGAGAAGCCGGTGTACGACTTCACCACGCACACCCGCGAGGAAGAGACGGAGACTGTAGCGCCCCGCCCCATCATTATCATTGAGGGCATTCTGGTGCTGGCCGAGCCGGTCCTGGAGGAGCAGATGGACATCCGGATCTACGTCGATGCGGCCGACGACGTCCGCCTCATGCGTCGCATCCGGCGGGACATGCAGGAGCGGGGGCGCTCCATCGAGGGGATTCTGCGCCAGTACGAACGAACCGTGCGTCCGATGCACCTGGAGTTCGTGGAGCCGTCGAAGCGGGAGGCCGACATCATCATTCCCCGCGGCGGACACAACGAAGTGGCGACCCAGATGGTGATGTCCCGGATTCAGGAGTTGCTCCGATCGGTGGAGAACGGGACGCTGCAATCCTAACCGTTCCGGACCGTCAGAAGACGCACGCCCCGAAGCACGAGGTGGGGCGCGTGGTGCGCCTCGTCCAGGTGGTCGGTAAGCAGGGCACTCCAGCCGCCCGTGAGGATCAGCCGCGGGGTGTCGGGAAGCGTTTGGGCGAGGCGAGTGCGCATGCCGCGGACGCTGTCGAGGAGGCCCCACATGATGCCGCTTTGAAGGGCCGTCTGGGTTGAAGAACCCACGGGCGTGTCCGGGAGGGTAAGCGGCACGTCTGGAAGCTGCGCAGTCCCGGCGCGGAGTGCCTGTCGCACGAGGACGGGTCCGGCATCGATGGTGCCGCCCTGATAGATGCCGTCCCGGTGAATCACCTCGTAGTTGACCGCCGTCCCGGCGTCGACCACGAGGACGCTCTTTGCGGCGTCGCGTCCGTACTGCACCCATCCGGCAGTGGCAGCGGCGAGGCGGTCGTTGCCCAGCGTGTCCGGCGTGTCGTAATCCAGCTCAAACGGAAGGTCCATGCTCGGACGTACCGGCGTGATCGGGGCGTTCGTGAAGGTCCGCAGTGCGCTCATCACCGTCTCCGTGCGGGTGGGCACCACGGACACAAGGCCGACCTGATCGATCGAGGCGTCGCTGAGGAGCGGAGCGAAAGCGTTGCGCCAGTGGGCAGCCTGTTGCTCCGTGGTCTCTGCGTCTGACGGGACGACTGATTCCACATGGACGAGCGCCTCCTCCTCGAACAGGCCCGCTTTGACGGCGCTGTTGCCGAGGTCGAGAGTGAGAAGCATTTGCGTATGGGCCTGGTTACGTGTTGACCGATGGACGTGGAGAGAACTTCCCCGCGGCGGGGAGTCAGTTCCGAGTCGTGACGTCGCCCGCGTGGATGGTCGTCGTTCCGTTTGCCGTGTGGAGGCGGAGGGCGCCGGTCTCAGTGATGCCCTCAACCGTGCCTGTGAGGGTCTGGTCGGTTTCCGGGATGCGGAGGGTCGTCTGGTCGTGGAGGGATGCGAGGCGCTCCTCAAAGGCGGCCCGGACGGCGTCCGCCTCGCTTCCCTGCACCGCGTCGTACCGCTGCTCTAAGTTGCTTAAGAGGCTGGAAAGGAGGTCGGCGCGCGGCAGCGGGCGGCCCGTGGTGAGGCGAAGCGACGTGGCGGTGTCGGCGAGGGCGTCGGGGAAGTCGGTCTGGTTGACGTTGAGCCCGACGCCGAGGACGACGACCGACTCGGTGTCGGCAATCGAGGATTCCAGCAGCATGCCGCACGTCTTGCGGTTCTCCAGGAGCACATCGTTCGGCCACTTCAGGGCAGTCCGGTGAGGAGCAACGAAATCGTCGAGGGTTTCGGAGACGGCCACGCCCGCGGCTACGGTGATCAGGCTGAGGCGATCGGGGGCCAGCGACGGGCGCAGTACGACCGAGAAGAGAAGGTTCCGCCCCTTGTCCGCACTCCAGGCGCGTCCGTGGCGCCCGCGCCCGGCCGTCTGGTACTCGGTCAACACCACGGCTCCCTCCGGGGCACCCGCCTTCGCCCAGGCAACGGCCTCCTCGTTCGTCGAGCCCACCTCCTCGTATCCGCGCATCACCTGCCCGAAGCGGTCGGTCGACAGGCGGTTCTGCACGTCGTCGGTGAGGGGGAGGGACATGGGGCTGAGCGTGGGGGAATGAGAGTGTAGGTGAGAGGGGAGGGAGTATTTCGGAGTGCGTATTCCGCCGATCACTCTCACTACGCAATACGCACTCCGAAACACGACGTCTTGATGGGAGCCAGGCGTGACGAGTAAGCAATTCCCCATTCATGAGTCTGTTCTCATTCCCTCGTATCCGTAATATGCCGACACGGTGCGGAACTGGCGGGCGGTGCGGAACGGCACGTCCACGAGGGCACGGAAGCGGGTGAGGTGCGGGACCCAGGTGTCATCGGGCGCGGGGCGGAGGCGGACCGTTAGCTGACTGTTTTCCCGGAAGAGGAGGATCCGGCTGCTCCGGGCCGTGGTGAGACCCACCAGTTCGTTGGAGGCGCGATCGATCGTCAACCGGGCGTACCGGATGTCCTGATCGGCCCCTCGCTCGTCCGAGCGCGCCTTCGCCTCCACCACCAGCACCGGCGTCCCGTCCAGCAGCGAATCGCGCCGCAGGGCGTAGCGGTAGGCCTCCTGGGTGCGCGGCGCGAGGTAGGCTGGCTGGTCGGCGAGGGCCTGCGCGGCTACGTTGGCGGGCATGGCCGTGCGCTGCTGCGTGGGCGTGATGGCGGAGAAGACCCCGCCCTCCCGGAACGTTCCCGCCGAGTCGGCCCGCTGGACGGTGCCGGGTGCTGACCCCGGCGGGTACCGGAGCGTGAGAGAGCGGTAGGCCGTCGTGGCGCCGGTCGTGTCTAGCTGCTCGGTACGCGCGCGCCGCGTGACGGCGTACTCGTCGAGCCGGGCAAAGGCCGAATCGAATGCCGTCCGGTTCATGCGCGCAAGGACGGCGAGTACCGAGTCGCGCGGGACGTCCGCGGTCGCAATCGTGTCGATTGTCCCGAACGACGAGTACGTGCCGGGGGGGAGAGAGGGATTGGTGCAGCCCATCCCCCCCATGGCGGCACACATCACCACCAGCCCGCCGACGATCACGTGTAAAAAACGGGCGCGTTCGGAAGGGGGCGGCTGCATCACTCGTCGTCGCTTTATATGTTGGGACGCGGTTCGGTACCGCTAGCACGGAACCGCCCAAAAGTTTCGGTCCTGGCGGGCTTCGTAAAGTCTTCGGTCGTTCGCTCGCAGAACTGTCGCCGCCCAGATGATGCCGATTAAGAGTTGCCGACAACCTGATCAACAGTCCTGAATGTCGTTCCAAAAATTCCAACCGAAGGCTCGTCCTTCTGAACTTGATTCAGAATCTCCGTGAAATCGGCGCCGCTTTCTTCGAAGAGATGCCGCATTGGGGGCGGGGATGACGGGCTTCGGAATTTTTCGGGACGACAGGACCGCGTTCGCCTCAATCTTTACTTCGCATAGATGGAGGTTCCCATCCACAACTCGCCGTACGACGACGATCTGGAGACGGCCGTCCGGGCGGCACACCGCGCCGCCGCTGTGATCCGCGACCAGTCCGGATCGCTGGGCGACGTGCGGGCGAAGACGCGAAATGACTTCGTCACGGAGACCGACGAAGCGGCCCAGGTCGCTGCCGTGGAGACGCTCCGTGCGGCCCATCCGGACGATCGCATCCTGGCGGAGGAGGGCGACGACCCGGATACCATTCCCGCGGTCGTCGACGGGCGTCGGTGGATCGTGGATCCGCTCGACGGCACCACCAACTTTATGCACCAGGTGCCGCCCTACGCCGTGAGCATCGCGCTGCAGGAGGGCAACGCCCTCGTCGCGGGCGTGGTGCTCAACGTTCCGCACGAGGAACTCTTCACGGCCGTGGTGGGGCACGGGCTTCAGTTGAACGGACAGACCGCGACGGTCAGTCCCACGGACACATTTGCGGATGCCTTCCTCGCCACCGGCTTCCCCTACCGCCGCTTCGAGCACACGGAGCGCTACCTCGACGTGCTGGCCGACATCCTCCGGGACGCCCGGAGCGTGCGCCGGCACGGCTCCGCCGCCATCGACCTGGCATGGCTCGCCTGCGGGCGGTTCGACGGCTTCTTCGAAACGGGACTCTCGCCGTGGGACGTGGCTGCGGGCATCCTGCTCGTGCGTGAAGGCGGCGGGCGCGTCACGAACTACCACGACGAGAATGGCCTCACGCCCCTGTTCGACCAACAGGTGTGTGCGACCAACGGCCGGGTGCACGATCCCCTGCTCCGCCATCTGGCCCCAATGAACGACGTGCGGCTGTGAGGAGTGATGCGTGAGAAATGATGCGTGAGGAGCGATCCCACCAGCACTGATCTCACGAATCACGTCTCACGAGTCCCGCATCAGTGAGGAAACGAATTGAGACTGCCTTTTTCACGTCTACGAATTGACACCGCTACCCGACCATGGACGGCTACGACCTGCTCGACGGAAAGACGGGCATCATCTTCGGCGCCCTCAACGAGGACAGCATCGCCTGGTCGATTGCCCAGGCCTGCGACCGCGAAGGGGCGGACTTTGTCCTCTCCAACGCTCCGGTGGCCCGACGCCTCGGGAATCTCGACGTACTGGCGGAGGAAACCGACAGCGACATCCTCTGGGCCGATGCCACCGACGACGAGGAACTAGCCGAACTCTTCGCCGAGGTGAAAGAAACCCACGGCAAAATCGACTTCATCGTCCACTCCATCGGTATGGGCGTCAACGTGCGCAAGGACGTGCCGTACGAGGACCTCAACTACAACTGGTACGAGCAGACGCTCGACGTGTCGGCCGTGAGCTTGCACCGCATCGTGCACCACGCCCTGGAATCCGAAACGATCGATGACGGCGGGTCCATCCTCGCGATGAGCTACATCGGCGCCCAGCGCATCTTCTCGAAGTACTCGGAGATGGGCGACGCGAAGGCCCTCCTCGAAAGCATCGTGCGCTCCTACGGGTACCGCCTGGGCGAGCGCGACATCCGCATCAACGCCATCTCGCAGAGCCCCACGAAGACCACCGCGGGCGCCGGAATCGAAGGCTTTGACGCGATGTACGAGTTTGCCGAACGGGTCGCTCCCCTCGGCAACGCCAGCGCCGACAGCTGTGCCGACTACGCCGTGACGCTCCTGAGCGACCTCACACGCATGGTCACCATGCAGACGCTCTACCACGACGGCGGCTTCTCCAGCATGGGCATCTCCGACGAGATCGTGGAGGCGATGAAAGACTCGTTTGCGGAAGAAGAGGGGGACGCGTCCTAAAGCGTGGCGCCGGACCGATCACGCCCTGCTTTTTTGTGTAGTTCGTGATGCGTGATACGTGAGTCGTGAGTCTGACAGGATGCTTTTCGTCAGGCATCACGTTGTCACTCATCACGCTTCACATCCCCAGCGCAGGGAACCGTTGGCCGTTATGACTGCTGTCCCCACTTGAACGATTTCCTGCCGTGATCAAGTTGTTTATTACCGACATTGACGGCTGCCTGGCCGAGCCCTACCGGTCGTACGATCTGGAGCAGTTGGACACGCTCCGTCGCCACGCCAGGGAGGACCACGGGGCGGCACCGGCGCTATCCATTTGCTCGGGGCGGGCCTATCCCTACGTCGAAGCCATGTCGCAGGCGCTGGACTTGACCACGCCGGTGCTTTTTGAGGCCGGCGGCGGACGCTTCGATCCAGTGGCGGCCCGGACCACCTGGAGTCCGCGCTTCACCGACGAGGTGGAGTCCCAGCTTCACACCGTGCAGCAGTGGTTCCTCACGGAGTGCGTCCCCGGCACCAGCGCCTCGCTCGATCACGCCAAGCGGACGCAGGCGGGTGTCGTCTCGCCAAAGGTTGAAGAGATTCGGGCACTGCACCCCCGCACCGAACAGTTCGTGGCCGAGAACGCCCCGGGCCTGCACGTCTTCTCCACCGACGTGTCGGTCGATGTCGTGCCGCCCGGCATTACGAAACGGGACGGCATCGAGTGGCTCGCGGAGTACCTTGGCCTCGGGCTGGACGAGATTGCCTACATCGGCGACGCCGACTCCGATATTGAGGCTCTCAGGGCCGTGGGCACGTCCTTTGCGCCGGCCAATGCCACGGACGCGGTGCGGGCGCAGGTGGACCACGTCACCGACGGGGCAGTTATCGAAGGCACACTGGAGGCCTACCGGTATTGCCGGGCCCAGAACGACACATGAGTGGACACCGCACCGTGCGTCCAGCCCCACGCGGACGCTCGCTCCTCAAACTCCTCAGCCAACTTGCCATGCGCACGACAGGGTGGTTGCTTCTCCTCCTCGGATTGATCGGCGGACTGTCGCCGGCCACGGCTCAACTCAGCGCCGCGCCCGATAGCGTCGGGGTCTCTCCCCCGACGGCCAGCGGCGCCCCGACCGCGACGCCGGAGCGGGACCGCGCCCGGGCGACCTCGCTCTTCTACGTCGCCGAAGAGTCGACGACCCTTCACAACCTCCCGGACTCGGACGCCCCGGTCGGACAGCTTCCGATGCGCACGGCCGTCACGCGCCTGAAGTGCGAAGCGGAACGGTGCCGCGTACGCACCGACGAGGGGCGGATTGGGTACGTGGCGGCCTCGGCCCTCTCCAACGCGTGGATTCGGGTCTCGAAAGAACAGCGACGCGTCTACCTGTATCGGGGGACCACCCTCGTCCACGCGTTCGACGCAGACATGGCCTACAACTCCTTCTCCGACAAAAAACGGAACGGCGCGCAAGAGCGGCCCGATCACTGGCGCACGCCCGAGGGCTCCTTCTACGTCGTTCACAAAAACCAGGAAAGCCAATTTTACAAGGCCCTCGTCCTCAACTATCCTAAAGTGGAAGACGCGCGCCGAGGGCTGGAGAGCGGGCTCATTTCCCGGTCACAGTACGAGGCGATCAAGCAAGCCCAGGAAGAGCAGCGAATGCCCCCTATGGGCACCGACCTTGGCGGCTGGATCGAGATTCACGGCGACGGCACGGGCGCCGCCACCGCCTGGACGCAGGGCTGTGTGGCGGTCCGGAACGGGGCCATGGACGTGCTCTGGAACCAGGTGCGCGTCGGCACGCCCGTCCTCATCGAATGACCGCCGGCTCACAGGACGTTCTGTCAGGCGCGGAGGCCTCCCTGAGGGCCTACGAACTGCACCCTCCGTCGTACTACAAATTCACCCATCCCACCCACGACTCACTTGGACTTATGCTTTCGACACGCTGGATTGCAACGTTTCTCGTCGGATTTTTTCTCGTCGCCGGCTGTGGCGGCGGGAGCAGCCCCACGGCGCCCCCGGACGGCTGGCAGACTTCTGAGATGCGCTGGTGGAAGCAGGGCGTCGACACGGCTCAGGTATTTCCCAATCTCGACAGCCTGACCACGATGGGAGTGGTGGACCGACAGATGAGCATGACGGGCGGCGGAGAAATTACGCGGGACCAGTTCAACGCCGCCATTAAGGAAAGCCTGCTGCGGCTCTACCGCAACAACCCGACGATCGTCGACTCGCTCTTTGAGCAATACGCGGCGCCGACACTCGAAGACGTGGACCTGGGCGGAGACATCGTCGGCAAAAAGGGGCAGTTGAGGGAGAAGATTCTGAATAAGAACCAGAAGCGGTCCTACGAGGCCATTACGGAGCACTTCCGTGAGCCCCAGCGGCAACAGTCCCCCGACAACATCATCTGGCCCGATAGCCTGCGCTCGGAGGAGTATGCCGGCATCGTAGAGCTGCAGGTGCACCTTGCCCCCGAAGGCGAGGGGGATAACGCCGTGGCGCGGGCCGACGCCGTGGAGGTGCTGTCCGGCCCGCACCCGACACTCAACGCCATTGCGATGAAGGCCGCGACGGAGGCCACGTGGCAGCCCGCCTACGTCCTGCAAGACGGCAACTGGACGCCGGTGGAGAGCTGGGTGCGGTTCGACATCCCCTTCCAGATGCGGTAATGCGTTGGAGTGTGCCCGTGTTGGGGTATGGACGTTTGGGGGCGTGTGGGAGAAAAACTCCCATACGCCCACACTCCCACACGCAACTTCTGTGGGGATAAGCACCCTGGTGCACTACAGGCAATACGATTGACGAACGTCCGCACGTATCGCTCCTACCCTACGAGCACGCCGGCGATGGTTGCCGTGGTCCACGAGGCGAGGGCGCCTCCCACCACGGCCCGCAGGCCGAGGGCCGCGATCTCGCTCTTCCGCTCCGGGGCGATGCCGCCGATGCCGCCAATCTGGATGGCGATGGACGAGAAGTTGGCGAACCCGCACAGGGCGTACGTGCCGATGATGACGGAGCGCTGACTCAACGTGCCCTGGAGGTCGCGCAGCGAGGCGAAGGCCACGAACTCGTTCACGGCCACCTTCTCCCCGAGCAGTGTGCCGAACCGGAGGATGTCGGCCGCCTCCACGCCCATCGCCCAGGCCAGCGGGGCGAAGAGGAACCCAAACACCGCCTCCAGCGACAGCGCCTCGAAGCGCCCGCCGGATGCCTGTGCCACGAGCGCGTTCACGTCGTAAAGTTCAATGCCGTAGACCACGGGGGAGCCGATCCACCGGAAGCCGGCATTGATGGCCCCGATGAGAGCGAGGAAGGCCAGCAGCATGGCTCCCACGTTGAGGGCCAGCCGCAGGCCGTCGGAGGCCCCACTGGCGGCGGCCTCAATGACGTTGTCCGCCTCCTCCGTGTCCTGCACCTCGGCTCCGCCGCCGGTGGCGGGCGTCTTCGTCTCCGGCACCAGAATTTTGGCCATCACGATGGCCGCGGGCGCACTCATCACCGAGGCTGAGAGCAGGTGCTTCGCAAAGAGCTGCCGCGACTCCGGGGAGTCCCCCCCCAGAAACCCGATGTAGGCGGCCAGCACCCCACCCGCGATCGTCGCCATGCCGCCCGTCATGAGCGTCATGATCTCGCTGCGGGTCATGTCTTCCACGTACGGCTTTACGGCCAAGGGCGCCTCCGTCTGCCCAATGAACACGTTGGCCGCGGCGGCCAGCGACTCGGCCCCGGAGATGCGCAGCGTCTTCTGCATTACCCACCCCATCCCGTTCACCAGCGGCTGCACGACGCGCAGGTGGTAGAGCACCCCCATCAGCGAGGCGAAAAACACGATGGTGGGCAGTACCTGGAAGGCAAAATTGTTGCCCTCGTCCGGGTCGCCTAGGTCGCCAAAGATAAACTCCGACCCCTGGTACGTAAACGACAGCAGAGTGTCGAAGAAGGTGGCAAGGGTGTCGAACACCATCTCGCCAGGCCCCGTCTTCAGCACGAGCAGGGCGAAGATGAGCTGCAGCCCGATGCCCATGCTCACGAGCCGCCAGTTGATAGCCTTGCGATTTGTGGAGAACAGCACGGCGATGCCAATGAAGACGGCGATGCCGATAAACCCGCGAAGAAGGGCAACAGGAAAGGACATGAGGACGAGGAGTGCGTGTCGTCGTGATCAGTACAGCGGTGGTCCTCCCTCCGAGCCGAGCGTAAGATAACGACTGCGGGCACGAACACAAGTCCGGTGCCTTGAAGCAGCCCCCCGGAACGATCCAAAGAGAAAGAGGACACCCGGCCGGTGCCGAGTGTCCTCTCGCAGGACGGTAGCCGAAATGGAGGATGGATCCGCTACTTCCCGGATCCCGAAGACGAGTCCATCGACGAGGAGGAGCCCTGCATGTCCGACCGCGACCACGTGTTGTTGCCGCGGTTCATGTCCGGCAGGATCTGATTCGGGTCAATGGCGACCCGTCGCAGCGTCCCCGTCGTTACGCGCAGCGTGTTGGTGTCCTGCGTGTAGAAGGCCTCGGCGGGCACGCGCCGCTGCTGGGTGGAGCCGTCCTCGAAGGTGAGTTGCACCGTCATCGGCATCATCAGCTCGTCGCGCTGCTCTACGATCACGCGCGTCGTGTCGCCCGTGGCGACGGAGTCGACCGCCTGGTCCATCGTGTCCGTCTCGTAGAACCAGCTGCGCCAGAACCAGTCCAGGTCCTCGCCGGTCACGTCCTCGAGGGTGCGGAAGAAGTCGGCGGGCTGGGGGTGCTTGTAGGCCCAGCGGTCGAAGAATTCTTTGAAGGCCGAGTCGAAGCGCCGGGGGCCAATCACGTATTGGCGCAGGATGGCGAGGCCGTAGGCGGGCTTCACGTAGGCCAGAAAGCCGAGGGCGTCGTCCCGCACACGGTCGGCGTACGTCATGATCGGCTGGTCGCCCATGGGGGACCGCATCTGCTTCGTGATGAACTTGGACAGGCCGGCCATCACCTTCTCCGGCGGCACGCGGCCCTTGCCATAGTAGTCGAGGCGCGAATACTGGTTCATGAACGTGTTGAGGCCCTCGTCCATCCAGGCCCAGCGGCGCTCGTCCGACCCGACGACCATCGGAAACCAGGTGTGGCCGAACTCGTGGTCGGTGACCCCGAAAAGCTGGCGGCCCCGAGAGGTGACGTCGCAGAACATGATCTGCGGGTACTCCATCCCGGCCACCCGCCCGGCTACGTTGATGGCGTTGGGATATGGGTACGGCGCCACGAAGTCCGAGTAGAATTCCACCGAGTGTTGCGTGAAGCGGGTCGACTGCTCCCAGCCGGGCTTCTTTGCGCTGGTGCCGAGGCCTTCTTTCGGATAGAAGGACTGCGCGAGGACCGTGCCCTGGCCCGTCTCGGCCTGCGCAGCGTCCCAGATAAAGGCCTGCGAGGCCGCCCACGCAAAGTCGCGCACCCGGTCGGCCTCGTACGTCCAGGTCAGTCGCCCGTCGCCCGACGGACGGGTCTCGGGGCTCCCCACCTCGGTGCTGTCGATAATCATCACGGTCTCGCGACTATCGCGGGCCTCCGAGAGGCGCTCCCGCTGCGTCTCCGTGAGCACCTCTCCGGGATTCTGGAGACGCCCGGTGGCGGCCACGATCATGTCGCGCGGCACGGTAATGTCGACCTGGAAGGTGCCGTATTCGAGGTAATACTCGCCCTGGCCCAGGTAGGGCAGCGGGTTCCAGCCGTGGACGTCATCGTAGACGTACATGCGGGGATACCACTGCGCAAACTGGTAGACCGTCCCGTCCTCCACCTGGAGGCGGCCGTGGCGGTCGGCCCCGTCCTCGGGCAGCGTGTATTCGAAGTCGAACGAGAGTTGGAGGCTATCGCCCGACGCGAGCGGCTCGTCGAGCGAGATGCGCATCCGGGTGCCGTCGATCAGCGTGTCCGGGGGGGTTGTCGTGTCGCCGTGCTGGAGACGGAGGTTGGAGAGGTCGTAGCCGGCCTCGGGGAAGAAGCCCCCGAAGCGGGCGTCGGCGGGCACGGCGGCGGCCCCTCGGCTGCCGGGCTTGAAGTAGTTCTGCTCCAGCTGCACCCAGAGCCGCTCCAGGGCCTCCGGCGCGTTGTTGGTGTAGGTGATCGTCTCCGTGCCGGTGACCCGGTTGGTAGCTGTGTCGAGTGCCACGTCGATCTGGTAGTCGGCCGACTGCTGCCAGTAGTCCTCCCCCGGCGATCCGTCGGCGTCGCGGTAGTCGTTGGGATCGGGGAAGTCGAGCGGCTCGAACGATTCGAGGTTGTGGGGCGGCACCTGCTGCGGCGTCTCCTGGGCAGTGGCAAGGGGACCGCCGCACACGGCCAGCAGCAGCGAAAAAATGAGGGTACTGACCAGAGGGCGAACGCGTGACAGCATAGTGGGCAGGCGTTGAGAAAGACAGCAAATCGCGCTTTCAAAGTAGACGCTCCGGGGGGGAAATGGAAGAAAGAGAAGGTTAAAGGACGGTTAGGGATGGCAATCTCGGGTCCGGGAGGCAGTCGCAAATCCAGGACGGACACCGACCGAAATCGCCGCCCGGACACTCGCTGATTCGCGGCGATCGCGCTGCGGTCTCCCCCTTCACGCGGGTTTGATGAGCCTGCTGTTGCATCTCTGAGCAGCCTCGCCGTCCTTGGACGTGAGGTTGTTTAGAACAAGTCTAAATAAGGGTGCCGAGCCCGACGCGCTGCCATGAGTTCTCCGCTTCGACGCATTGGTGCAGGGGTTCTCGGTGTCCTCCTGCCGTGCGTGTTGATTTTTTCGGCCTGTTCGGACGATCCCATCTTGGGGCCGTCGGACGGGGAGACCGAGGGAGGAGGTAGCTATAGCGTCATCGAGCGGCTTGCGCAGCCGGACACGGCGGCCTCCGACTCGACGAGCGCATCGCCGGTCCCCACAAATCCGGAGCGCTTCTAAGTAGACACGCAAAAGAACCTTACCAATGAGTCATTCCGAGCGGAGCGCTGTGACGGAAGGAAACAAGTACTCACCGGGGTGCGAAGCGGAGTCGAGGAATCTTTTTGACCGTTGGCGGAAGCCATTTTTCGTCCCGCAGTTCTCCAGATTAGGCGTTCTTGCCAGGTTTGGAGAGATTCACTCCAAGAGCACTCGGTCACTGCGTTCCCAGCGCTTCGACTCGCTCCTCCCTTCGGTCGTCGGTCGCTCAGAATGACCCTCGAATAAACGTATTTCTGCGTGTCTACTTAGCAGCGATGTGCCTCCCCTCGCGGGCTCTCTTTCACGCGTGACCGTACGACTGTTCTCCCATGCGTCCGCTTTTCTCGGGGCTTGTCCTCTTTTTTGTACTTAGTCTAGGTTGGATGCCCGACGCCGCGGCCCAGGCCGACCGCGACGGTCGCGTTGCGGGCCACGTCCTCACGGCGGCCGATGGTCGTCCGCTTCCGAACGCCACGGTTGGCCTCGTAGGCGGTGCCGAACCCCGCGGCACCACGACTGACCGCGAGGGCCGCTTCCTGCTCGACGGCCTCCCCGCCGGCACTGTGTCCCTGGAAATCCGCCACGTCGGCTACGTCACCCAGACCCGGTCGGTCCGGGTGCGCGCGGGCCGGAGGACCACCATTACAGTCGAGCTGGAGAGCGCGACCGTGGAGCTCGCGGGCCTGCAGATTACCGGCACCTCGCAGGGGGCCCGCGCCGCCATTCCGGGGGCAGCCTCGAAGGTCGACGCCGCCGCCCTGGAGCAGATGGATCCCATCGGCACGCAGGCGGCCCTCAAGCACGTGCCCGGCGTCTACGGCCTGACCGACGACGGGATGACGCAGACCCGCATGTCGGTGGGCATCCGCGGGCTCCAGCCGCGCCGCACCCAGCGGGTGCTCGTAATGGAGGACGGCATGCCCATCCAGCCCGCCCCCTACGTCTTCTCGCCGCTCTACTACAATCCGCCCATCGAGCGCATCGAGGAGATTGAGGTGATCAAAGGCAGCTCCACGATTCGGCACGGACCGCAGACGATGGCCGGCGTCATCAACTACGTCACCAGCCGGCCGCAGCGCCGTTCTCCCGGGGGCACCGTCGAGCTGACGCCTGGCACGAACGGCTACGTGAGCGCCTTCGGCGAGCTCGGCGGTTTCGGCACCGACAACGTGCGCCCGCAGGTGCAGCTTCTCTTTAAGCGCGGCGACGGCTTTCGTCAAAACAATGACTTCCGCCAGTTCAATGGCACCGCCAAACTGCGGGCGAACTTCGGGGAGAGCCGGTCGCTCTACGTGAAGGTCAACGCCGACTACGAACGGCTGAACGCCACCTACACCGGCCTCACGCCGTACACCTTCCGCACCGATCCGGACTTCAATCCGAAGGACGACGACCTTTACCGGATCTATCGGGCTTCGCTGGGGACCGTCTACAACCGTCGCTACAGCGACGCCGTGCAGGGCACCACGCGGCTCTACGCCAATGTTTTCCACCGCCCCTGGTGGCGGGAGAAGGATGTGTTCGTGGAGGCCGACGCGTACCGGAGCCCGAACATGGACGCCGAACCGGTGCCGCCAAATACGCCGGGGCCGCTCATGCGCGTCGGCATCAGCGCGGTGCGCGACAACCTCACGCTCGACGACGCCCCGTACTTTGGCAACGTGCGCACCTTCTACGTGACCGGCGTCGAGCATTCGCTGGGCATCCAGCACAAATTTCTCGGGCAGGAGGCGGACCTGGAGCTCGGCGGCCGCCTGCACTGGGAACGGTTCGAGGACAATCGCAAGATCAGCGACGAGGTGGGGGTGCGGGAGGGCGTCTTCTACAAGGGCGATGTGTCCGATTCCGGGCCCGTTACGATCATCGGCGGCAGTTCGGTCTACGAGACGCGGGCCCTGTCGCTCTACGCCCTGGAGGATGTGCAGTGGGGCCCGCTCCGCCTCTCCCCCGGTTTTCGGCTGGAGGTGTTTGAGCAGTCGCGCATCAACCGGTTGAAGGGCAGCCAGTACCGCGACCAGACGAGCGTAGTGCCCCTCCCCGGCCTCGGCTTCAACTGGAACCTGGGCACTGCCGACCTGGGGGCCGCCCTCGGCGAGAGCAACGCTCGTCTCTTCGGCGGCGTCCACCGCGGCTACACGCCGCCCTCCAGCGCCACCTTCGCCATCGTGGGCTTCGACCCGCCCAGTGCGACTCCGGGTGCGGACGAGGGGTTCGACCTCAAGGCCGAGAAGAGCTGGAACTCGGAGCTGGGCCTGCGGGGCCGCTCCGCCGCCGGCCAGTTTGAGGTCACGGGCTTCTACCTCTACGTGGAGGACCTGGTGGGCGGGCGCACGCGCTTCCAGCAAAACCTGGGCGTGGTAGAGAGCTACGGCCTGGAGACGCGAACCCGGATCCGAGGCGGCGCTGTTGCCGGGCCGCTGCCCACGCTGGACGTGTCCTACACCTACCTGCAGTCGGCGGTCGTGCAAGGCGTTATTACGAGCGCCATCGACGGCGCCCCGGAAGACATCAGTGGCAACGAACTGCCCGCCGCCCCCAATCACACCGCCACGGTGGGCCTGACGAAGACGTTCTCGGACCTCGGGCTCACCCTGTCGACGGACCTCAGTTACACCGGCCGCTTCTACACCGACCTCGAAAACCTGGAGCAGACCAGCAACCGGGGCGAGCGCGGGCCGGTGCCGGCCCACACAGTGCTCGACGCCGGGGCAACCTACGAGTACTCCGACGCCCTCAGCGTCCAGCTGACCGCCAAGAACGTGACGGACAACGTTTACATCGGCTCTCGACTCCACTCCAATCCCGGCCAGCCGAGTGCCAATCTGAGCACCGGCATCATCCCCGGCGCCCGCCGCCAGATCAATCTTTCGATCCAGTACGACTTCTGAGATTCATGCTCCCATCTTCCGGATGCTGGAGGACGGGGTGCACTTTCGTTTTGACTCTTCACGAAAACGTGAACGCTCCTATGCGACGTTCTTTTCTTCGCTGCATACGCATATTCATTCTCCCCCTGCTCGCCCTCGGGCTGGTCTTGACGGGCTGCGACAGCGCCGGTCCGAATGGGGGCAATGGCGACGATTCCGACTTCGAATATCCGTCCAGCAACTACGGGGCGGAGACGGTGACCAATTTGCTGGCCTTCGACCTCGGCGTTCGGGTCGGGAGCGCCTCGGACAACTCGGAAACCGTCCTCGATGAGCTCTACACCGGCAGCATCGACGGCAAGACGGTCCCGACCTCCGGCATCTCGGCCGAGCAGAGCACCTACGGGGACCTCGCGGGCGGCGTGGACCTGTCCGCGCGGACGGACGATGCGCCTCTCGCACTGAGTCAGAACCTGGAGAGTGGGGACTCTCCCAGCCCGGGGTCGCAGATCACGACGGACCAGATGCTCGAATTCTACTTTGAGCGAGCGGGGTCGGAAGACGTTACGACGACCGACAACGGGATCGTCCTGAGCCAGTTTGCCGAGAAGATGCTGCTGGGCACGCCCATTTATGGGAATGGGGCCGCGATTCTGAATGACTTCGCCAACGGAAATATCTCGTCGAACCAGGCGGAGCAGTGGGACGCGGCCTTCGGCTACTTCGGCTTCCCCCGCACGCTCGAACCGTTCCTCGACTACAGCGGTGGTGGGGAAGGGCTGGCGAGCGGGCCCGCCCAGGACGTTGACGGCAACGGCTCCGTCGACCTCACGAGTGAGTACGTCTACACCTGGGCCGCCTACGCCATTGAGCGGTCGGCCGCGGCCGAGAACAACGGAACCCCCAACGACTTCGCCCGACGGGCCTTCGAGGCGCTCGTGGAGGGCCGGGAAGACATTGAGGATGGCAACGACCCCTCCGACCACGCCCAGACGGCGCTCGACGCTTGGGAGGCCACGGTGGCGGTCAACGTGATCCACTACATTAATTCCATGGAAGGGAGCCTGAGCAGCCTCGACGATGGGAAAACGGTCGAGCAGGGTGACATCGACGAAGGAGCCTGGGGCGAGGCGAAGGCGTTCGCCTGGAACCTGCAGTTCTACAGCAGGACTGCGCTCAGCTCCTCGGACCTGAACGACGTTCTCGAGGACGTCGGCAATGACCCGCCGTACGGAGAGATGACCGTTTCGGAGTACGAGAGCGACCTCGCGGACGCGACGCAGATCCTCGCGGATGCCTACGGCTTTAATTCCAGCAATGTAGAGGTGTGGTAGTCCCCGAGCCGTGAGGATCATACGGTACCTCTACCGGTGAGGCCGATCCGGCTGCCCCTCTTCCGCGTTGGCGGGGGAGGGGCGTCGGTGTCTGTTTCTTGCAGTTTTTTGCCCCCGCATAAGCGTGCCTGACGTCGCCTCTTCGATGACCGAACCGGCCCCGTCCTCGTGGCGCCGGACGCTCCGGTGGTACTGGGACACCCCGGGCATGGCGTGGGGCGCGCTGATGGTTGCGTGCGTCGGAAGCCGCCTCGCCACCACCATCACCTACATCGAGGACCCCGACAGCCTGCGCTTCGCCCTCAGCGTGGCGGACGAATACGACATCGCGGCCTTGCAGCCGCACTTTCCGGGGTACCCGGTGTTCTGGGCCGCGGCGGAGCTGTTCTACGTGCCGACCGGCTCGTTCAGCACCGGCTTTTCGATCGTCGGCGGCCTCGCCACGGTGGGTCTCGTCTGGGCGCTGCTGCGGCTGCGGGGCGTGGGGCTGCGGTCCGTCGAGGGCGGCGCGATTGCGGGCGCGGTCGTCCTCAGTCCGCTGCTGTGGCTGATGGGAAACCGCTACATGCCCGACCTTCTGGGCACCGCCTGCGCGCTCGCAGCCCTCGCCCTGCTGGTCCGAGCCCTTTCGGGTAGGCGAGCCGCGTTCGACGAAACCGCCGCCCTCGGGGGCGTTGTCCTCGCCGGGCTCCTTGCGGGGCTGCGGCTCTCGTACATGCCACTGGTGATCGTGCCAGCACTCGTGGTCCTGTGGCGCTCGCAGAACCGGGTCCGACTGGTCGCGGCCGGAAGCGTCAGCGTGGCGGTGTGGCTCGTGCCGATGATTCTGGACACCGGCTTCTGGACGCTGATCGACGTGGCGTGGGGACAAACAACCGGGCACTTTACTGACTTCGGGGGGACGGTGCAGACGGAACCCGACCTGAGCCGTCGCCTCGCCGGAATGGTGCAGGGCCTCTGCGCCGATGGCCTCGGGGCGTGGTGGCCGGGGCGGCATCCGCTGACGGTGGTCGTCGGCGCAGGCGTGCTCGGACTGGGAGGCCTTGGGGCGTGGCGGCTGTCCCGAGACGGCGGGTGGCGACAGCGGCGCGTCTGGCTGGTTGGCCTTTGTGCGCTGCTCTACGGCCTTTGGGTCTTTTTCTTCCAGAACGTGGTGCACAAGAGCCGCCACGTGCTCCCCCTGCTGCCGCTGCTCCTGCTCCTTCCCGCCGCCGGGGCGGCAATGCTCTGGCGATGGCGCTCATGGGCGTCCCGGACAAGTGTCGTTGGCGTGGCGGGAGCGTACGCAGCGGTGGCGCTCGTGCTGGCGGTTCAGCACCTGTCGCCGTCGGCGATCGCGCAGGCGAAGCAGTTTGTGGTGGCACAAACCGACCGGGCCGCGCCGACGCGAGTGGCGTCCGTGCCGCTCGTCAACACCTATCTGCGCGCCCAGCAGGTCGACGCTCGCTTTCTCTCCATCGAGGACTCGACCGATGTCCGTCAGTTGCGGCGGGCGGACACCGGACGAACCGTCGTCGTTGGAACCTACGCCTCGCTCCTGAAGGCGTCGCCCGATTCGGTGCGCCGCTTCTACCACAATCCGCACGTGAACCGCATGTGGCCCAAAGTGACCGTCTATGTCTACGACCACGAGCGCCGCTAGCGCACCCATTACGGTGCTCGGGGGCGGCCCCGCCGGGCTCGCCACCGGCTTCTACGCGCGCCGTCAGGGGCTCGGCGTGCGTCTTCTGGAGGCCAATGACGAAGTGGGCGGCAACGCCCGGACGCTCCGACTCGGCCCGTTCCGCTACGACACCGGTGCGCATCGTTTCCACGACAAAAACGACGCGGTGACGGCGGACGTGAAGGCCCTACTGGGCGACGACCTGCGCCGCGTGGACGCCCCAAGCCAAATTTGCTGGCGGGGCCGCCGCATCGACTTCCCGCTGGGGCCCTACGACCTGCTGTGCAAGCTGCCCCTTTCCGTTCTGGCTCGAATTGCGTGGGAGCAGCTGTCGATTCCTCGCGTCTCGGAAAACGCCGACCACTTCCGCGAGATGGCGCTCCAGAGCTACGGGCCCACGCTCGCGGAGCTCTTCCTGCTGAACTACACCGAGAAGCTATGGGGCGCCGATGCCACCGAGCTCTCGCCCCGCGTGGCGGGCGACCGGCTGGAGGGGCTCGACCTCAAGACCTTCGTGCTGGAAGCCTTCGGCGGTCGCAAGGACAAGGCGCGGCACCTCGACGGATCGTTCTACTACCCCAGGCACGGCTATGGCCAGATCGCCGAGGCTACCGCCGACGCGATGGGGCGGGAGCACATCCGCACCGGCGCCCGCATCACAGAGATCGCCCACGACGGGAGGCGCATTGAGGACGTCACGGTCAACGACGCGGAGACGCTCGACGTGGAGACCGTGGTGAGCACCCTGCCCCTCACGCTCATCGTGCGCCTGCTCGACCCGGCGCCGCCCGAAGAGATCCGGGCGGTTGCGGACTCGATTCGGTTCCGCCACCTCCGTCTCGCGGTGCTGGGGCTGGATTGCCCCCGCCTCACGCCCAACGCGTCGCTGTATTTTCCGGATCGATCGGTGCCGTTCACGCGCCTTTACGAGCCGACGAATCGGAGCCCGGACATGGCGCCGGACGACCAGACGGTGGTGGTGCTGGAGTGGCCCTGCCATCGGGACGACGAGGGGTGGACGCAGTCGGCCGAGGCGTTGCGAGCAGGGGCGGTGGACCTGCTGCGCTCGCAGGGCCTGATCGGCGAGACGGACGAGGTGGTGGCCTTCGACGACCATGCCGTCCCGTTCGCGTACCCGATCCTGGACCTCGGCGCTGAGGCGAAGGCCGAGCGCCTGAAAGACTACCTCGACCGGTTCGACAACCTGCATCGCCTGGGCCGCAGCGCCGACTTCACCTATACGCACGTCCACAATCTCTACGCCCGCGCCAAGACCCTGGCCGACACGTTTTCCCGGCATCCCGTGACGGCGTCCTAGCGAGACGGGTTGCACGTTCGAACGGGGCCGTTGCCTCCAGCCGACGCGCCCATCGCCGCTTCGACCCGCGGCGCCGGTCATAACGATGCGCAAAGGGGGCGCACTTGGGGGGGCGAACGACGGCGGATTGTCGGGGCCCCCGGCCTCCGCGCAGCCTCGGCGACCTGTCCCGGGAGAACGATTCCCGGCCGAACGAAAGCCCGCAGAACCGCGAACGCCACGGCGGACGCGGCGTACGTGTATCCGATAGCATCGGCTCACCGTGTTTCCCCCTTCTCCAACCCCGTCCGCTGCATGCGTCGCATTCCCATCAGCCGTTCGACTCCCAGGAATCAGGTCGACCCCGACCCCGAGGCCGAGCAGCGCATCCTCGACGGCCTCAACGAGAAGCAGCGCGAGGCCGTGACCACGACGGAAGGGCCCGTCATGATCATCGCCGGGCCCGGCTCCGGCAAGACGCGCGCCCTCACGCACCGCATCGCCTACCTGCTGGCCACCGGGAAGGCGCAGCCGCGCGACGTGCTGGCGCTCACCTTCACCAACAAGGCCGCCGGCGAGATGCAGGAGCGCGTCGAAAACCTCGTGGGCGACGACGCAAAGGGCATGTGGGTGAGCACCTTCCACTCCGCCTTCGCCCGCCTGCTGCGGAGGGAGGGCGACAAGCTCGGCTACTCGGAGGACTTTTCGATCTACGACACCTCCGACTCGAAGCGCCTCATCAAGCAGCAGATGCAGGCGCGCAATCTGGACCGGGACGTGGTGAAGCCGCGCTCGGTACAGCGCATGATCTCGAGCGCCAAGAACGAGATGATCGACCCCCAGGAGTACGCGGACCTGGCGCGGGGCGACCAGCAGGAGATGGTGGCGGAGGTGTACCCGGCCTACGAGCGCGCCCTGAAGCAGGCCAACGCGCTCGACTTCGACGACCTGCTCCTCAAGCCCATCGCGCTGTTCGAGCAGCACGAGGACGTCCTCGAAAAGTACCAGCAGCGCTGGGAGTACGTCCACATCGACGAGTACCAGGACACGAACCAGGCGCAGTACGTCCTGGCCCGCAAGCTGGCCGACCGGCACAAAAACCTCTGCGTGGTGGGCGACGACGCGCAGAGCATCTACGCCTTCCGCGGGGCCGACATCACCAACATCCTCAACTTCGAGCAGGACTACCCCGACGCCACCACGATCCGGCTGGAGCGCAACTACCGCTCCACGAAAAACATCATCCGGCTGGCCGACTCCATCATTGAGGAGAACGACGACCAGATCGAGAAGAGCCTCTGGACGGACAACGCGGAGGGGGAGTACGTGGCGCTCATGGAGGCGCTCAGCGAGAAGGACGAGGCGCAGAAGATTGAGCGCCGCATCCGCGACCTGCAGCTGCGGGAGGGGCTGGAGTACGGCGACTTTGCGGTGCTCTACCGCACCAACGCGCAGAGCCGCGCCATTGAGGAGGCGCTGCGGAAGGAGAACGTGCCCTACCGCGTGATCGGCGGCACCTCCTTCTACGAGCGGAAGGAGATCAAG
>Ga0207797_1000363_pt1 | contig 34826 bp, 25 predicted proteins | sample PRCRCaboRojoPR_6_FD_187275 | JGI IMG/M metagenome (GOLD analysis project Ga0207797, IMG submission 187275) | Marine sediment microbial community from Cabo Rojo, Puerto Rico - PR CR 10% Liquid 1 (SPAdes) | ecosystem: Environmental > Aquatic > Marine > Coastal > Sediment | place: Cabo Rojo, Puerto... | reverse complement strand
CGGAGTGCTGTTCTTCGTGAAGCTCGACGGTGTTGTCGCTGGCATTGAAGTGGCCCCATCGGTACTGACCAACCGGGACAAACAGCGTGTCGACCCGGCTATAGGCACAGGCCGGCACAATCTCGTGGAAATCGTCGGACGCCAGATCGCCGTCCTGATAATACAGCTGCTCGAATTTCTCGACGGCCTCGGTCTGAGCCTCCATGAACACCGGCTCCACAATCTTCCAGGCCTTCGCGTGGAGGTCCTTCATGCTGAGCGGCTCTGGATTTCCTGCCGCAATATCCGTTTCGACGAGATTGGGATACTCGTTCACACTCACGTACAGAGGCAGGTATTCCTTCACGCCCGCCAACACGAGCGGCGCTTGCTCATCTCGCAGATACGTCCGCACGCTCTCGTCGATCGACCGGAAGAAGCGCTTTAGTTCATCCTGCGGCTCGCCACTCAGATCATCGCTGTTGCCGCCGCCTTGCCCGTGAAACGCGGCATCGGAACGCGTTTCGGTACCCTGCGCACGATTGGACGTGTGCAGTTGAAGCTGTTTCTCGGGGTCTTCATATTGACGAATGGCTTCGACAATGTCGGCAGGAATATCGGCCGACTCAACCTCGCTGATTGCTTGGTGGGTTCCTTGATACAAACGAACATCGTTTTTACTCAGCGAAAGCAGGTAAAACCGGTTGTTGGTTGCGATGATCGGAAAGAGTGGCTTGAGGTGAAACGTCTTGCCGACGATAGCAACTTCATCAAACGATAACGGCAGTCGAAAGGTCTCCGTAGACTCCGGAGTGATGAAGACCGCCAGTCCGTCGCTGACGCTTCGCCAGAAGCTTGTATCATCGAGAATGCGGCGGGCCTCCGAAAGAATCGAGTCGATCTCGTCTTCGCGGACCTCCTGATCGCGGAGCTGATCCCGTGCCTCGGTGATAAGATTTTTGAACCGCGTCGTGTTCTGCGACCAGTCGGACTCATACCGAATCGTGGGCATGTACAGCGAGATACATACCGAGTCTTCGAGCTGTGCCAGACGTCTCAAGTCATCTCGATTGAAGAGGTCCATAACCGCATTCAGTCAGTGGTGGTACGTGCGACGAGAGTGTCAGCCTGCCAGAGCGGTACCGTCAAGAGCGACCGAACGATGGGCTCCGACAGAAACGCATTGGACTAAGGAATTCAAACCTGAAGATTTCGTTCGCTGCGCCGGAGTGGATCCACAGGGAATTACGGATGCCCGGGCGCTGCGCGTCGTATCAGTGGGACGCGGGGTCTGGCCGCAGAACAGCACGCACGGGCGCGGCATCCCCGCCTTCAACGCGAAGCGGAAGAGCAATCAGCTCGTACAGCCCCGGGTCTACGTCACTGAGGTGGAGATTTTCTAGCCACGCGATTCCGTGGCGGCACAGAGCGTGATGGGCGTCCAATCCTTTGCTATCCACCGGGTCGACGGAGGGGGCATCGGTCCCCAGCAAAACGACGCCCTGCTCGGCACAGGCCTGGACCGTTTCGGGCGTGACCGGACAAACCGCTTCGGGCTCCCACTCGGTGGGTGCTACTTGGCTGTATGGGGTTTGGAACAGCACACGCCGCGCCTCGACCTCGGCCACATGTGCTGGTCGGATGGGGCCGTCGGCAATCGGCACGACGTGCACCGGTCCGACGAAAGCCTCCAGAGGCAGGGCGTCGATGGCACATCCCTCGGGATCTACGTGCAACGGCGCATCGGCGTGCGTGCCCGCGTGCATGCTGAGGCGCATCGCCCCGACGTTTACCACCGACGTGTCGCCGATCTCGGCCGTCCAACTCCACTCAACGGGCTGATCGTCCGGCCACACAGACGTTGAGGAAGCCAGGGGCTGACTAATGTCGATGAGCGACATACACGGTGGGCGTCTCGAAGTGGGTTAAGCGTTCTTCGGTGTCGGGAGGTCGGGCGATCGAACAGGCTCACGGTCCACCGGCGCACGGTCCCCGGACAACGAGGGCGAGGGTGGATTCGGGCGCCACCGTGGGCCGCCGGGCGGTCCCCCCGACGAGTCGGATCCCCCGTCCCAGATGTAATGCCACAGAAGCGCTCCCAGAATGAGCGGACCGAACGCAACGAAAAAGCTCAGGACTTGATAGATCCAGTTCATGGCTCCTGGTTCTCAGAGGTCGTTCGCCGGGAGTAGCGGTCCCGCCATTAACGTTTCCTTTATAGGCACGCTCATCGCCCTCGGCTGTTTCAACATTCCAACAACCCAGGGCTGTTTGCCCTCCGTTTCAACGAGTACGTTTCAGATGGTGATCGCTCTTCCCTTACAAACCACGTTTGCCGGTGGACTACGACCTGATCACGATTGGAGCTGGACACAACGGCCTGATTACGAGCGCCTACCTTGCCCAGGCCGGCTACCGCGTTGCCGTGTTCGAACGCCGTGATATCGTGGGTGGGGCCGTCGCGACCAAAGAGATCGTCCCCGGGTACCAGTTTGACCTGGGAGGCAGCGCCCACATCCTGATTCGCCTGACGCCTATCGTCCAGGAGTTGGAGTTGGAGCGCTACGGGTTGGAGTACATCGATCTGGATCCTATGTTCTTTGCTCCGTTCCCGGACGGGGATTCGATATTTATTTACCGTGACGTCGATCGGACCTGCAGCGAGCTCGAAGCGAACTTTCCCGGTCAGGGACAAGCTTATCGCCGGTTTATTGACGACTGGAACGGATTCGCCCGCACCATGCGGCGGATGTTTTTAACGTCCCCGAGTCCCTTCGAGCTTGGCAAGACGCTTCTGGCAGGCGCTTCGTCAGCACTGCCGTGGCAGACCGAATTGCGCCACATTCTACGTCCCTACGGCGAGGTGGTGCGCTCGTACTTCGATGAGCCGAAGATCCAAGCCATGCTGGCGTGGATGGCCGCCCAGTCGGGTCCGCCCCCGACCGAGCCACTCACCGGACCGTTCGTCCTGTGGCATCCGCTGTACCACGAGGGCGGGGTTGCCCGGCCTCGCGGCGGGTCGGGCATGCTGACGCAGGCGCTCCGCCGGCACATCGAGGCGCACGGTGGCAAGGTCTTCACGCAGGCACCGGTCGAGGAGATCCTTGTCGAACAGGGACGCGCCACCGGCGTCCGCGTCGACGGCGACGCGTACACGGCACGCGCGGTTTGCTCGGCCACACACGCCAAAGAAACGTTCGATCACCTGCTCCCCCGCGAGCATCGGCCCGCCGCGGCCGATGGGCTGCGGATCGGCAACGGATTCGGTGCGATGCTGCGACTTGCGCTGGACGCGCCCGTGGAATATACGGCGCATCCCGGTGCAAAGGCCCGTCAGGGATTGCAACTCCTCTGCCGCGCCCCCTCGCACATTCATGCTGCGTATGGGGAATACCTCGCCGGACGGCCGGCCAGCGACCCCCCCATTGTGGCGATGACGTTCAGTGCGGCCGACGACACGCTGGCGCCTCCTGGCGGAGAGGTGCTGTGGCTTTGGGGCCAGTACTATCCGTACGAGCTGCAGGGCGAGGCGTCGTGGGAAGAGATCGCCGACCGCGTGGAGTCCACTCTCATCTCAACCTTTGAACAGTACGCACCGGGCATTCGGGACCATATCGTCGGCTCTCTATTCCAGCATCCCGAGTGGTTGGAATCCAATCTCGGCCTCTTTCGTGGAAACGTTATGCATCTTGAGATGAGCATCGATCAAATGTTCGGGGCCCGCCCTGCGCTCGGTTATGCCTCGTACCGCGGCCCGGTGGACCGTCTGTTTCTCACCGGCGCCAGCACCCATCCGGGAGGTGGCATCATGGGCGCATCGGGACGCAACGCCGCACGAGTCCTTCTCCGTTTTCTTTCCTGAGGGTTCATGACGTACCTCGCCTTCCATTTTGTCTTTACCCTCCCCGCCATCGTGCTCCTCTGGGCAACACTGCCCCGCCCGTTGGCGCAAGTCGGCGGGTGGCGGGCCCGTGCGGCAATTCCGCTCCTGAGTGCCATCGCGTTCACTTACACCACGCCCTGGGACAATTACCTCGTGGCACGGGAGGTGTGGTGGTACGGCCCGGAGCGCGTGGTCGCCACCATAGGACACGTGCCGGTCGAGGAATATGCTTTCTTCGTCCTCCAGCCCATTCTGACGGGCTTGTTCTTGTACCACGTGCTCTCCCGCACGGCCCTGCCTCGACGAGTGGTCCCGGAATCATCGGCGCCTGCTTTTTTGGGTACTGCGTTCTGGGCGGGGGTGTCGCTCCTTGGCTTCGGGATGCTGTTCGCCGACTGGACCGCCGGCCTCTATATGGGGCTGATTCTGGCCTGGGCCGCCCCGATCCTTGCGGGCATGTGGCTCTACGACGGAGGGATGCTTTGGTCGATGCACCGCACGGTGGGCATTGCGGTAGGAATTCCGACCGTGTACCTGTGGGTTGCGGACGCAGCCGCGATTCACCTCGGCATTTGGACCATCTCTTCGGAATTCACCCTGGGCCTTGAGCCGTTCGGTCTTCCTGTGGAGGAGGCCACTTTCTTCTTGATGACCAACCTGCTCGTTGTAAAAGGCATTCTCTTGTTACTATTTGGAGATCACCAGGCGATACCCTCCGAGCATGAGCGTTCCGTCGAGAATGCGTCAGAACGCGCAGTACTGTGAAAACCGGGCCGGATTCCACGTCAATCGCCGGATCGATCCGAAAGGTAACCCCTTGCTTACAATCTATCGGGCCGTGAGCACGGGTTTCTGTTTGTATCTCGATGCCTTGGGTTTATATTAAAGTTGCACGAGCGGGGCTCACCCTCCCGCTCCGCACGAGGCGTCGTTCGTCCGTGACGACCGCGGTCGTCCTGAAGCGCAGAGTGCGACCCTGTACGCAACAGAACCTCGTCGACGAGGCATCGACGAGGGCGTTCGCGTGAAGACGGCGCCCTCGGGCACTTTCACCGCAACTTTCTTCTTCATAGGAAACGGAGGCAAACCTATGCTACAGGATCTTCCTACCCTGTCACCAGCGCAGTTTTCGCTGGTGTACAACATGTTTTCGTTCACCATCGCGACGATGTTCGCGTCATTCGTCTTCTTCGTGATGGCGCGCAAGAATCTGGCGCCGAAGTACCGGATTTCGATGATGGTGTCGGCGCTCGTGGTCTTCATCGCGGGCTACCACTACTTCCGGATCTTTAACAGCTGGGAGGCGGCTTACACGCTTCAGGGGAACGAGTACGTGTTCAGCGGCGAGCCCTTCAACGACGCCTACCGGTACGTTGACTGGCTCCTCACCGTGCCGCTCCTCACCATCGAGTTGGTTCTCGTGATGGGCCTGCCGAAGGGCCAGAGCGGTTCGCTGATGGCCAAGCTGGGCATCGGCGCCGCACTGATGATCGCGACCGGCTATCCGGGCGAAATCGCAACGACGACCTCGGGCCGCGTGATCTGGGGCACCATCAGTTCCGTGTTCATGTTCTACGTCTTGTACGTGCTGTTCACGGAGCTCGGTGACACCATCCGACAGCAGTCTGGACGGGTATCTACGCTGCTCTCCAACGCCCGGCTGCTTCTCCTCTTTACTTGGGGATTCTACCCGATTGTGTACATGTTCCCGTACTTCGGCTGGGAAGGCGCTTCCGTGGTCTCCGGCATTCAGGTCGGGTACACCATTGCCGACATTCTGGCGAAGGCAGGCTACGGCGTCCTCATTTACGCGATTGCCAAGGCGAAGTCTGAAGAGGAAGGCTTCGCGGTGGACGAGATGGTACAGCCTGCGGGCGCCGGAGCCTAATCGCTGTGCCTCACAGATGGAGCCATCCAGGACGCCCGCCGCTGGTTTCAGTGGCGGGCGTTCTTTATGGAGAGGAGCCTTTTGTGCGAAGCCTCTCGTGCCACCGATACGGAACGCATCCCGGGGCGGACAGTGAGAAATCACGCGCTCCATCGGATGTCCGTTCGTCGCGCCTCGGCCTTCAGAAAGCTTTCCTGTCGTCGTGTGGATCGATTACGCGATTCTAGCGGTCCTTAGCCTGGCCATGTTCTTGTATGCCTACTATCGCCGTCCTGACGGGGGCCCGCAGAACGGCGACTCGGACGGAGGCGTCCCCACGGGCGGCGACTCCTCTCCGTCCGGCGAGCCCCCCACAGTGTCTGTGCCGGACCCGGACCGGGAGCGGGAGACAGCCGGAGCGTGATCCTCGTCATTCGCCGGGGACAATCTTCCGAGCATCGGCGGCCTCAGGGACATCGCCCGACGGAGGCGAACCGTCTTGCTGGTGGTAGGTGCCCCGCGGCCCCGAATCCCGAAGCTGCTCGGGCACTGGCGGGTCGTATGAAAAGTCCAGGCCCCGGGTGCCCAGAATTGTGACGAGGGGAAAGATGAAAAACACGACGACAATGTATCCAACGGCGTAGGCGCGGTTGCGCACGGCAATGGCTCCGAGGCCCTCGGCCAGGCGGATCGGAATGTTGCGAAGCTGGCGCACGGGAAGAAAGATCAAAATGCCCAGGAGGTTGAAGATGAGATGGGCAAACGCCACCTTGACGGCAGCAATGCCCAACAGCGCCTCCTGCGATCCCGGCGCCCCGGTGCCGGCCAGCGCCAGGGCAGCGACGATGGCCGTCATGGTTGTGCCAATGTTCGCCCCCAGTACGAAGGGAAAAATCTGCGTGACGGTGAGAATTCCTGCGCCCACCAGCGGCACCATCAACGACGTGGTGATCGAAGAGCTCTGTACGAGAAATGTGAGCACGACACCGAAAAACAGCGAGATGATCGGCCGCTTGAACACGTACCGATGCAGGTACTCTTCCACCCGGCCGAGCACCAAGGACTTGAGGAGTTGAATGAGAAACCGCAGCGATGCAAACAGCCCGATCAGTCCGGCAATGAGAACCACGATGCCGCTCTCTCCGGCCAGTCCGACGACGAGTCCCACGATGGGTTCTGTAATTTCCTTGACGGGACTCAGGAGCTGTGTTCCTCCGATGCTGGCCAGCGAGTCGGTGAGGTACGCCGCAGGCCGAGACACCACCTGAAACATCAACTCCAGAGGAAAGAGAAGAGCCACGGCGAGGAAATTGAAGAAGTCGTGGACGGTCGCTCCAGCCATGGCGCGCTTGAACTCCTCTCGGCGCGTAACCGACCCGAGCGACACGACTGTGTTTGTCACGCTCGTTCCGATGTTGGCGCCCATGACAATCGGGATGGCCCCGGCAATGGTGAGCCCCCCTCCGCCTACGATGGAGACGGTCAAGGTCGTCACCGTCGAGGAACTCTGAACGAGCGACGTGGCAAGGATGCCAATGAACAGTCCGACGAACGGGTTGGACGTGGTGCGGAGAAGCTGCTCCGCAATGCCCTTCCCCATGAGCTTGAAAGAGTCGCCCATGAGCTCCAGACTCGTGAAGAACAACACGAGGACGGCCACGAGGGCCAAGACGCGGAGACCGGTGTCTTGAAGGCTGGGAGGCGACTCGCGCGACGTAGTCATAAACGGGGGATTCAATTCGCGGCAGGTGGGACGCCCGACACTCGAGACGTTTGATCAACGTAATGGACGCATCCCGGCATCAAGTTAATTCAACGTTATGATAGAATGCGTAGATGATGAGGAACGCCCGGGGCCGTTCCTCACGATCACCGGCCCGACGGCCGTCGGCAAGACCGCGCTGAGCGTGGACGTGGCCGAACGCCTCAACGCCGAAATCATCTCGGCCGACAGTCGACAGGTTTACGACGAGCTCACCATCGGCACGGCCAAGCCCGGCGAGGAAGCCCTCCAGCGGGTGCGTCATCATTTCATCGGGGAACGGAGCCTGCACGAGCCGTTCTCCGCTGGGGCGTTTGCCGAGGCAGCCAACGCTCGCATCCGCGACATCCGCTCGCGGGGCCGCCAGCCGCTTGTCGTCGGGGGCTCGACCCTGTACATCCACGCCCTGCAGGAGGGCCTGGCAGATATCCCGGACGTGGACGACCAGGTGCGCGCTCATCTCGAAGAGCGGTTGGAGGAAGAGGGCAAGCAAGCCCTGTACGAGGAGCTCCAGGCGGTGGACCCCGAGCAGGCCGAGTCGGCGGATCCGACCAAGACCCATCGCGTCATCCGTGCACTTGAGGTGTATCACGGTACGGGTCGACCGCTCTCCTACTACCACGAGAACCAGCCCGAGCCTCCGTTTACCTACAAAACGGTCGTCCTTCATAGAGACCGGGATGAGCTCTACGCGCGCATCAACCGGCGTGTGGATCGGATGCTCGACCAGGGACTGCTGGACGAGGTGCGCGCCGTCATGCAAACCGAGGGGGCCCGTCTGGACAAACCGCCCCTCAGCACGATTGGCTATCGCGAGCCGATTCAGTATCTGCGGGGAGAGATTGAATACGACGAGATGGTTCGCCTGGTAAAGCGGAACACTCGACGGTACGCCAAGCGCCAGCTCACGTGGTTTCGTCGCTACGATCACTACCGGTGGATGGATGCAGAAGACGCTTCTCCCGAATCGGTGTGCAGCGTCCTCTGACCGTTTCGCCCGGGCGTGGACCGCTCCCCTCGTGTCGGTCGAACGCTCCACACGCCTTGCGGATGAATCCAGGAGTCGACCGTGTCGCGGTGCTCGATGTGCCCGCCGCAGGCCAAGATGGTTTGCTCCCAAGCCTCACGGCGGCGAAAGGCCAAGTGCATCTCCTGATCGGCCATTTCCCCTCCGGAGCGCAGGCGGTTGGCAGCGATGTCCAAGCCTCGGAGCAGACGCCGATGGACTGCTGACGTGTAGACGCTCTCCACAACGAGAACGCGGTGCCGCGTAACGCGCAGAGCCTCGGTAAGGACGCGCTCTGGACGGGCACAGTGGTGCAGCACGTAGTAGAGAACGGTAACGTCAAACGCATTGTCATCATACGGTAGCGTTTGCCCGTCGTAGACCGTGAGCGGATAGTCGGTGCGGTTCATGTCCGCAACATCGACGAGAGTCACGTTGGCATCGGCCCGGCGGGCAAGTGCCGCCCCCACGTAGCCCTCTCCAGCCCCGAGGTCCAACACCGACAGGGCGTCCGATTGCGCCTCCGGCGTTGGAAGGTGCGGCAGCAGACGGTCCGCTTTCCGCTTTGCCCGGCTTTGCTGCACCCACTGGAGGAGACCGTCCGCATACGCCGCGAGTCCGAGGAGGAGCGCCCCACCCCATCCGAGCCAGACCCAGCTCCAGTACGGGCCGTCAACATAGAACAGGTAGGTGCCCATCGACAGGGCGCCCAGCCACAGCCAGTGCCAGCGCGGCTGAGGGGTCAGGACCGCAAGCGGAAGCAGCGCAAGGAGATACCACGGATGAACGGTGGTGCTCAGAACGAGGAAGAGGCCGAGCGTCGCGAGCGCCGCGTGCTCAAACCGCCACTTCTTCCAGGCATCCAAGCCGTACAGCACCGGCAGCGACAGGAGGAACAGCTGTCGGAACGCCGGTCCGATTTGCTTGCTCCAGTCCTGGCCCGTCCACTCGAAGAATGCTTCCTTGACCAGGTAGTACGGAGCGGCGTTGAACTCAAACAGCCGGAAATAGAGATCCACCGACTCCTTCATGTGGGGAAGAACATACGGCGCAGCATACGGCGCGGTCATCCCGAATGCGAGCAGCGCGCCAGGCCACACGGCCTGCCATCCGTAGCGGCGCAGCAGAAACGGGCCGAGCACGAGCGGATACAGCTTGACCATCCCAGCCCCGGCGACGGCAAGCGACGCCAGGCGCCCGCGGTCGTGGCGCACCGCCCAGACGGCCGCGATCAAAAACGGAACCATCGCGGCCTCGGTGTGCGCCTGCCCGGCCACCTCGATGAGAACGAGGGGATTCCAGGCATACAGAAGGAGGTTACGCGCCGAGACCATCTGCCCGAGGAGCCACACTCCGGCGCCCTCCATCACCAGAAAGACGCCTTTGATGACGTAAAAGCTCAGCCGCCAGTCCGTCTCCAACAGCGCGCCCCCGAGAGCGAAAATCCATTGCGAAAGGGGCGGATACACACTGTAGTACGAAGCGGAGTTCAAGAGCTCGTACACCGGAAGCTCCCGAAAAGCCGCAAGGGACGGGTCATCGGGCGTGAACCGATACGGATTGATTCCCTCCCACTGGAGCCAACCGTCCCACACGTACCGGAACATATCGTCGCTGAGAACCGGAAGAAGGGGCGCGGCGGCCAGGCGAAGCAAGACCGCCCCCAAAAGGACCGACCGCGTGGACAGCGTATCGCGCCACCACAAAACGACGAGACCCATGCTTGCCGTCAAACCAACAGCGACGAAGCCTTCCCACCATTCAGGGAAAGCAGCCAGGTACGGAAGCACCAGGAGCAACCCTGCCGTTCCACCAAGGACAATACGCGACGCAAGGGTGCGGGACACGAACGAGGAGAACTGAGTGGGCCGGGTGCGACGGGTTCTGTGGATCAAAGACGAGCGTGCGTTACGCACTCACGAGTCGCTGTGCTGGGGTTGCCGTAGTTTTTCATAAAATGCAATTGCAATAACGGTTTCAGAATGTCGGTGGCCAACCCTGCGCTAGCGAATGACAGCGGCTTTTTTCAGAACGGGTTCCGATTCAGGCGCCTCGACACGAATCAGATAAATGCCGGACGGGACCAACTCTCCCCGCTGATCGCGGAGGTCCCACTCAACCCCTCCACTCCCATTGCGGGTGACGTCCACCTTCCGCACAAACCGACCGTCCGACGATAGGATACGCAGGGTGGCTTTTCGGGGCACCCCCGCAATCGTGACGCTCTCCCCGTGTCGGGCAGCCCGGTACGGGTTCGGATACACAAACACGTTGTCCAACCCCTCGGCCGGCTGGTTCAAGGCCACCGTGCTTCCATCCCGGGCAAGCGCTGCGCCCTTCACACTCCGCATCGCCGTCACTGTGAGGGACGTTTCAAGACCGGTCGCCCCCACGACGATGTCTGACACGCGCAGTTCTACCTGGGAGGGTGTCGCCTCCTGGAAACGCACCGACTCCACGTTTCCGCGAGGCGTGATCTCGTAGTTGGATGCGTTCCGGGCCGTCTCCGGGTCCAGTGGATCGCTGAACACGAGACGTACCCGCCGGGAATCCACAGCGGTGGCCGACTCCACAATCAACGTACGGGGGGGGTTGGTAGGAGGCTCGATCCGGACGCGTGACGTCTTCACCGGCAATCCGCTGGCATCCCGCACCGTGCTCCACTGCAGGACCGCGGCGGTTACCGGCGCCCCAAAACGGAGCAGCACGGCCCGACGCGCATCCGAAAACAGAAGGTCGGTCGGCGTGCGGCCATCAAGGTCGAACTGACCGGCAGCCGTGGCTGCCGAAAGCGGTTCGTCGAAGCGAAGACGGATCGTTGAGGGCGCGGGAACGGTGATCTCCACCACCTGCGCGGGAGCGTGAGGCCGGACCTCTCTTGCCTCTGAAAGTGGCGAAGCGCGACCGTTGCGCCAGGCCCGAAGGGCGTATGCCCGCGATTCCTCGATGCCCGTGCGCTGAAACAGCGAGTCGGTCGTTGTCGCAAGTGGATCGAAGGCCCCCGTTGCCGACGTTGCCAACACCGTGACCGAGTCGGCGGTCGATGCGCGCCACGAGAGGCGCAGGCTGGACGGACCGGTTGGACGCGCCTCGGTCCACTGTGGCGGGGGATTTGCAAGCGACGGCTGCGCAACCTGATAGCGGACCAGTGATTCCCCGGTGGTAGCCACCATCAACTCGGGCGTGCCGTCACCATCGAAGTCGGATGCTGTCAGGCTCCGGCTGGCGATGGTGGGGGCATCGTCGTCGTGAAAGACGACCTGCCATCCGTCGCTGCGGGTAAAGTCGAGCACGTAGAGGGCCGGCGGATGCGAGATGGCAATCTCGTCGCGTCCGTCGCCGTCGAAGTCGGCGGTGGCGAGGCCACCCCCTGCGGATTCCCCTGCAATCGGGAGACGAAAGGAGCGCTCGTAGGAATCGTCGCCCGTGTGGTTCCAGACGTGATAAAAGCTAAGAGGCGGTTCGAAATCTCCGTCGCGCAGCGGCAGTCGGAAGTAGGTGTTGTACGTGATAAACTCCGTGATGCCGTCGCCGTCCCAATCGCCCCCAGCGAATCGGTCTCCCGCGTCGACGCGGTCGGTGGCAAAGGTCCAGGCTGTACGGGCCATGCGGCGACCTTGGAGAACGCCGCTGGCATCGCCCGTCGATTCGTAAACGATCCAATCCCCGTCTCTGTCTCCCACGAGCAGGTCCTTCCGGCCGTCATCGTCAAAATCCCCGTCCAGCGCGGCCGCGGTGCCAAATCTGTTGCCATTCTGTAGCGTGTCGATGGTCTCCGGAGAGGTGGGATTCCGCAGCTGCAGAATGTTCTCGTAGGCGGACCCATTCCACTCCAGCACCGTCCAGTGCGTCTGGTCGTTCCCGACGATTTCGCCGTTGCCGTCGCCGTCCAGGTCGCTGAGGAGCGTGCCGATCAAGCCAGATTCATTGCCCCGGCCTGTAGAGTCGATGAACGCCTGCGTGGTGGGCAACGGAGACCGAGTGGAGTCCTGCTCCAAAAGCAGCGTATTGAAGGCGACTTGCGTCAACAACTCGCCGAGCCCGTCGCCGTCTGTGTCGCCGAGGTCACGCGGAATGACGTTGGCGATGAGGGTGTCGGTCGGCAGAAATCCGGACGGCCCCCACTCGAAGCTGCGGAGGGTATCGGAGATCCCGCCGTTCTCGGTTTGATTCAAGATGAGCTCGCGAAGACCGTCGTCGTCAAAGTCTGGAGCCTGTGGCAGCAGTCGCCCCCGCGGGACCGTCGTCGCCGTTCGGCGCAGGTAGGCCGTGTTCAGGCTGCGTGTCGGGACGACGATTGAGGTGTCCATCTGGGTAGCGAGTCCACTGGCGTTCACGGCGCGAAGGGTCACGGCCATGGAACCGCCCATCCCCCGCTCGTCCACCCAGTTGAGCCCGTGCCGTTTGCCACGAAACTCGCTCTCAACCGTGTGGCTGCGTCCTTTCCGGCGCACCGTCATGCGAAGTCGGGTGTCGTCATCCGTGGCAAGATCACTCACCACGGCCCAGCGACTGCCGACGAGTCCGGCTCCGAGAAAGCGGATCTGGAGCTCCGGCGGCGTACGATCCACGACGATACGGCGGCGATCCTCGACCGTCGTCCCGTCGTGGAGCGTTGTGACGAGGCGCAGCGTGTATTCGCCGTCGTCGAGGGCGGAAACATCCCACCGGGCCAGGGTGTCGCTGAGAGCCCGTCGCTGAACAGGCTCAATGATGGGCGTCCACGGATTGGGGCGTTCATCCAGCGCACGAGTCCCCCGAGCGTAGAACAGCCGGTACGACGAAAAGCGAGGGTGCAGCGAGGATCCGATGATGGGCACTGGTTGTCTCCCCGCAGTGCCCGAGTCGTGCGCCGGCGCTGCGATCTCCGTTCGAGCCGCAGAGGCATCGGCAACGGCGGCCAGCACGTCAAGACGGCCGGCCCCGGTGCGGTGGTCCCAGCCGGGTGCATTGATGTCGGCGGCGGCATCGAGCAGGGTCTCGCGCACAGCAGCCGGGGAAAGGTCGGGGCGCCCCGACCGCACCAGCGCTGCAGCGCCGGCCACTTGCGGGGCCGAGAAGGACGAGCCGCTCGCATTGGCGTAAAGATCTTCGCGGTCGATCTCAGAAAGGGGCGTCTCCTCCAGCAACTGCGGCCGCGGAAACTGCGACGTGAAAACGTTCGTGCCCGGCGCGCCCACGTCCACGCCGATGCCAAACTGGCTGCGGCTGACCTGCGGAATGTCGCTGCCGTCCTCGGCCAGCCAGACGACCGAGAGGACCTCCGGATAATCGGACGGATAATGCGGATCGTCCACCCCATTGTTGCCTGCAGAAGCGACGAACACCGTGCCCCGATCGAACGCATACTCGATCGCTTCCCGCAGAAGAGGCGCAGGCCGCGAGCGCCCAAACGACATGTTCACCACGTCGATGCCCTGGTTGGCCGCGTACACGATGGCGGCTGCAATGTCGTCGGTCTGTCCGCGTCCGTCTCCCCCAAATGCCCGCAGCGGAACGATTTGCGCGCGGGGAGCGACGCCCAGAACCCCGGCATCCGGATCTCCCGGGGATGCCGCAGCAATCCCGGCGACCAAAGTGCCGTGGCCACTGAATCCATTCTGCAGGTCGGGGGAGGGGTCGGGGTCGCGATCGTCGAATTCGCCCGGCAGGAACTCACCGGGCCGGTCAACAAAATCGTAGCCGATTACATCATCCACGTAGCCGTTGCCGTCGGCGTCCGTCGAATCAAGGTCCGCGGCGTCGAAGCGCCCGTTGCCGTTTACATCCTCAGCCGAGTTGATCCAGAACTGGCCAGCAAGGTCGGGATGCCGCAGATAAATCCCGGTGTCGAGAATCCCAATGCGGACCCCCTCTCCCGCTCCCACGACTTCCTGCGCCTCGCGGGCTCGAATCACGTCCAAATGGTCGAGGCTGTCGGCAAACACATTTGCCGGCGAAGACCGGAGATGGGGAGCGAGCGGAGGACGGCCCCGCTCTCTTTTCGGAGCGTCGTCCAGCGCGAACGTGCCATTTTCCTGCACGTACTGCACGGCATCCTGAGAGCGCCAACGACGCAGCAGGGTCTCAAGGGTCGTAGAGTCTGGGACTTCAATGGTGTACGCCGGAATCGCGGGAGCGCCAGATTTTGCGCCGCCGGTTGGAAACACCGGACGGACCGCTTTCACGTCCTCGAAGAGGGGATTGCCGGCATCCTTCGCGTTGGGAGTGGCAAGGATGCGTTGCAGTGCCGTGGCCCCATTCGCGGGGCGCACAATCAGCTCGATACGGGACTGTGCGGCACCATCCGTAGGGAGGCTTAGGCCGATCAGGACCAGAAGGACCAGACCGGTCGGGCCCCCTCGATGTGCAAACAAGGAAAAGTACATTGCAATAACAGCAATAATCAAGGGCGATTCCTCATTTCCCGGCTGTCCTCTTCGGGGCTGACTGTCGGAAACCACGCACTCATAGCACGCGAAACTCCGTCGAGACCTGCGTGAGGTTCTCACAGCCGTCCTCGTGCAGGCGCACGATGTCTTCGATGCGGACGCCGTATCCCTCGGCCGGGACGTACACGCCCGGCTCAATGGTCACGCAGGTGCCTTCGGGAAGCGTGTCCTCGGTCGCATAGGACACACGCGGCCATTCGTGCACCTCCAGTCCCAGTCCGTGACCCAAGCTGTGCGAAAACGCGTCCCCCAATCCCTGGGCCTCAATGGCATCCCGGGCAACGGCATCCAGTGCGTCTGTAGTCATGCCCGCACGGGCGGCGTCAATCGCAGCGCGCTGGGCGTCCCGAACCACCTCGTACCCTCGCCGAGCAGCCGCACCCGGATCGCCGAGGGCCACGGTGCGCGTCATGTCCGAGGCGTATCCATCGGCAACCGCGCCCATGTCGATGACAATCAGTTCCCCCTCCTGCAGTTCGCGGTCGGTGGGACGGGCATGCGGCAGCGCGGCGTTGGGACCCGAGGCGACGATGGGATTGAAGGCGACGTCGTCGGCCCCACGGCGCAGGTGCTGGTAGACGATCTCGGCGGCCAGGTCGCGCTCGGTCACACCCGGGCGAATTTCCTCCTGGATGGACGCGAACACGGCCTCGGTAATGCGCTGCGCCTTGCGGATGCACGCCACCTCGCCGTCGTCTTTCGACGCGATCCGTCGGTCCAGCAGGTGCGCCACAGGGACCCATTCCACGTCTTCAAAAGAAGCCTCGAGCTTCTCGCGCTGTTGAACCGTGGTGTGGTCGGATTGAAAGGCCACGCGGGCAGCGTCGGCCAGAAGAGAGGCCTCCGCCGCATGATCGATGAGATTCCCCCGCACAATGTGGATGTCCGCCCCCCGAACCTCGCGATGAGCCTGCGTGTCGTAGCGTCCGTCCGTCAGGAAATGCGCCGCATGCGGACGGACGATGAGCCGGGCGTTCGATCCCGAAAAGCCGCACGCCCACCGGATGTTGGGCAGTGACGACAGCAGCACGGCGTCGGCATCATGGGCCTGCAGCGCCTCACGAACCTGCGGGATACGGTCTGACATGCTGCGGTGCCTCCGAGAGGGGATTCAACGACGCTCTGTCGGATTAGGCGTTCGACTTCGAGCGACCGCTGTAGTAGTTCGGCGACTCCTTAGTGATCTCGACGTCGTGCGGATGGCTTTCCCGAATGCCCGCCGCGGTGGTGCGCACGAACTGGCCCTCGTCCTGCAGCGCCTGGACCGTTTCGGAGCCGGTATATCCCATGGCCGCCCGCAGACCCCCGACCATCTGGTGGATCACCTCCCCCAGCGTTCCGCTGTACGGCACGCGTCCTTCGATGCCCTCCGGAACAAGCTTCCTCAGGTCGTCCTCGGCATCCTGGAAATAGCGGTCTTTGCTGCCGGAGTCCATGGCGTCCACCGATCCCATGCCGCGATAGCTCTTGTATTTGCGCCCCTCGTAGATAATGGTTTCGCCCGGGCTCTCCTCCACGCTGGCAAAGAGACTGCCGATCATGACGGTGCTGGCGCCAGCGGCAAGGGCCTTCGGAATGTCGCCGGTTTGCTTGATGCCGCCGTCGGCAATCACGGGGATGCCCCGCTCGCGGGCCGCCGCCGCGCACTCCAGAATCGCGGTGAGCTGCGGGACGCCGACGCCGGCCACCACGCGCGTGGTGCAGATGGACCCCGGCCCGATGCCCACCTTGACACAATCGGCCCCGGCCTCGATCAGGTCGATGGTGCCCTGCGCGGTACCGACATTGCCGGCAACGATGTCCACCTCGTTCTCGAAGCGGTTAGCCACCTTGCGAACCGTCTCCAAAACGCCTTCGGAATGACCGTGCGCCGTGTCGACGACTACAAAGTCCACACCGACCTCGACCAACGCCGCCACGCGGTCCAGCACCTGCGGGGTCACCCCCACCGCGGCTCCAACGCGCAGCCGTCCGTGCTCGTCTTTCGAGGCGTTGGGATGCTTCCGCCGCTTGCGAATGTCCTTGAACGTGATGAGGCCCTGCAGATAGCCTTCGTCGTCGACCACCGGCAGCTTCTCAATCTTGTGACGCTGCAGAATATTGACGGCCTCGTCGATGGTCGTGCCGACCGGCACGGTCACGAGATCGTCGGCAGTCATCATCTCGCGGATCGGCGTATCGCCGCCCAGCTCGAAGCGAACGTCCCGGTTGGTCACAATGCCCACCAGCTTGTCGCTCTCGTCCACCACGGGAATTCCACCAATCGAGAAGCGCGCCATCATGGCCCGAGCATCCGCCACCGTGTCGTGCGGCGAAATCGTGATGGGGTCGAGGATCATGCCGCTCTCCGAACGCTTCACGCGGCGGACTTCCGCTGCCTGCTTCTCGATCGACATGCTCTTGTGCAGTACGCCGGCTCCCCCTTCACGGGCCAGTGCGATGGCCAGATCCGCCTCCGTGACGGTGTCCATCGCCGCCGAAAGGATGGGGACGTTCAACTCGATGTTGGGCGTGAGCTGCGACGCCGTCGAGACTTGACGCGGCATGACCGACGACCGTGCGGGGACGAGCAGCACGTCGTCGTAGGTCAGGCCTTCCGTCTTGATCTTGTCGGCGTGGGCAGAGTCGGTCGAGCCGTCGGTGTGCGCCGTGTTAATCTCCATATGTGCTTAATCCTTGAGGTTGACGCGATTGCGGAGCGATTGGGCTTCGTGGGTGCTCAGGCGGCGCCAGTCGCCACGATCCAGGGTTTCGGTGGTGAGGCCGGCGTAATAGACACGCTCCAGGTGCACGATGTCGTGCCCGAGCGCCTCCATCATGCGGCGAATCTGGCGGTTGCGGCCTTCATGCAGTTCGACGGCGATGTCCGTCGGCACACTGGGGTTGATGTAGGCGACCTGGTCGGCGGCTGCAGGACCGTCCTCCAAATCGATGCCCCGGCGAAGTTCGTCGATTTCGTGCGGCTTCACCGCCTTCTGCGTCCGCACTTGGTAGATCTTCGAAATCTCGTATCGCGGGTGCATGAGTCGATGCGCGAGATCCCCGTCGTTGGTGAGCAACAACACTCCCGTCGTGTTACGATCCAGCCGGCCGACGGGAAACAGACCGTCCGGATTGTCGGCGGGAATGCCCACAACGTCCATGACCGTGCGCCGCCCCTTGGGATCGTCGGTCGTGCTGATGGTGTCCTTGGGCTTGTGGAGCAGAAGGTAGTCGAACGGAGCCAACTGGATGGGCTCGTCGTCCACCTCCACCACCTGCCCCTCGTAGACCCGCGAGCCGTGCTCGGTCACCGTCTCGCCGTCGATCTTCACGCGCCCCTGCTCCACCAAATCGTCGGCGTCGCGACGCGAGCACACCCCGGCATGGGCAATGTATTTGTTGATGCGCATGCCGTCGCGCTCATCACTTGTGTGGGGGCTTCCCATGGGTGGGCGGTGCGTTGAAAGCAGCAGGCAATCGGGGGTTATGGTCGCCAAACGGACTGTTCTGCTATTACGGACGCAAGGGGGCCTGCGTTGTGAAACGGAGATTATGGGTTGAACCGCAGCAAACGATCAGGTGCCGGGATCTGCGTCAGAAGCCGATGAATTATCCGAATGGGCGGGAGCATCATCCGTTTCGGAGAGCGCATCGGTGGCCTCCTCGACGTCCAGCTTCAAGAGTTTGGCTCGTTCTTCGTCGAATGACGGATCGTCCAGCAGTTCTTCCACCTCGCGGAGGGTGGGAAGGTCGTCCAGATCCATCAGGCCGAACTGTTCCAAAAAGCGGTTGGTGGTGCCGTACAGGAGCGGACGCCCGAGCGAGTCGGCCCGGCCGCGCACGTCCACGAGATTCATCTCCATGAGCTTCCGGATGGCGTAGTCGGAGTTCACGCCGCGCACGAAGTCGACCTCTGGGCGCGTCACCGGTTGCTTGTAGGCGACGACGGCCAAGGTTTCCATAAGCGAACGCGACAGGCTGACCTCCTGCTCCCCGACGAACAACGCCTGCACGAATGGCGAAAGCGTTTGTCGCGTCGCGAGTTGAAAGCCTCCGCCCCACTCGCGGATTTCCAGGGCCCGTCCGGTCTCGGTGTACTCGTCATTCAGGTGACGGATTGCGTCCGTCACGTCGTCGACGGAAGGCTGCGGGCGGCCCGTCACCTCGGCAAAGATTTCCGCGATTTGCTCGGCCGAGACGGGATCGTCGGCCGCGAAGATCATCGCCTCTGCGGCGTCTTCGAGGTCGTGATCGCTGGAGGAAGCCTCGGCCCCATTTTCGGGGATGGGGGTTTCGGAGTTCGGCACGCTGCGTAGTTTTTTTTGCAATAACAGAATTAATCGGAGGGAGATCCTTCCGGAGGCCTCGGGCCTGGGTCCGAAACGCCGTCGCCAGACACCTGTCCGAGCGCGCCGAACGAAAGATCCGACGGGCGAACTTCGTCGTCCGGCCGTGCCGTCAGCAGAAAATCGGTTTCATTCTCCTGAAGCTCGATGCGCACGTGGTGCTGCCGGGCCATTTCCAACACCGCCAAAAACGTGGCAATGATGAAGCCTTTTGACCGCTCGCGCACCAGTCGCTTGAACGACACCCGTGACCCGTTCGCCAACTGCTCCAGGACGTACGCCTGCTGATCCTCGACCGTGTATTCGAGGGGATCGACCTCATGGACGGGATCGTCTTCGTCGGGATCGCCGGCCGCTAGCAAATCGCCGAGAACCGTCACCAAATCGATGACCGATTCCTCCACGTCCGCCTCGTGGGCTTGCTGGATGGCCTCCTTCTTTGCCCCGGCGTCTCCTCGCGTAAAATGGTCCATCCGGCGTTCGCGCCGCGCTGAAAGCTGGTCGGCCGCCTCCTTGTACCGGACGTACTCCAGGAGCCGCTCGACAAGTTCGCGGCGTGGGTCGACGGCGTCGCCTTCACCGTCCTCGTCCGCCGACGGCAGCAACATCTGCGCCTTCAGGTTGATGAGGATGGCCGCCATGTAAATAAAATCGCCGACACCGTCAAGATCGATTTCCTCCAAAAGACGAACATAGGCAAGGTACTCGTCGGCAATCTGCGCGACGGGGATGTCGTAGATGTCGACCTCATCGCGTTTGATAAAGAACAGCAGCAGGTCCATGGGACCTTCAAACTGCTGGAGTTCGACGCGATACATAAGTGACCTGACTTGAGCCAGAATGCAGCGAAAGCGTGATGCACGAAACCGGGGCTGTGTGCTCCCCCCGTCCCACACTGATACGCCAAAGGCGAGGACCGTGTTAAGTCCTCGCCTTCGGGTACAGCCAGTGACTGCGCGCCCGAGATCGCTCTCGGACTGCAGCCGTTAGTTGTCTTCTTGCCCGTTGTCCTTCGAGATGAACGGCTTGCGCGTCAGGCGCATCTTGCCGTCGTCGCGGACTTCCAGCAGGTGCACCTTCACCTTGTCGCCCACCTGGAGGTAATCCTCGACGTTCTCGACGTAGTCGTGCGAGATCTCGGAGACGTGGAGCAGACCCGTCTTCTCCGGCATGATCTCGACAAACGCACCGAAGTCGCGAATCGTCTTGACGGTGCCAACGTAGTCTTCGCCTTCTTCCGGCACGGCCACGATTTGCTTGACACGCTCGATGGCCGCCTCGGCATCCTCTTGGTTCTTCGCCGCGATCGTGACGAGTCCGACGCCATCCTCTTCGTCGATCGTGATCTCGGTGTTGGTTTCCTTCTGGATGCTCTTGACGACCTTGCCCCCGGGCCCAATGACGGCCCCGATGTGCTCCGGATCGATCGTGAGCTTCGTCAGGCGCGGAGCGTACTTCGAGAGGGTCTCCCGCGGCTGTCCGAGCGTTTCGCTCATTGCGTCCAGAATATGATGACGCGCATCGCGGGCCTGGTTCAGCGCCTTGAGCATGATGTCGCGGCTCAACCCGGCAATCTTCATGTCCATCTGGCAGGCCGTGATGCCGTCGCGCGTCCCGGCCACCTTGAAGTCCATATCGCCCAGGTGATCCTCCTGGCCGAGAATGTCGGTGAGGACACGCGTCTCGTCGCCCTCTTGGACGAGGCCCATCGCGATGCCGGCCACCGGCTTCTCAACCGGAACCCCGGCGTCCATGAGCGCGAGGCATCCGGCACAGACGCTCGCCATCGATGAGGAGCCGTTCGACTCCATCACGTCGGCGTTGATGCGAATCGTGTACGGAAAGGTGTCCTGGTCCGGAATCATGGGACGCAGTGCCCGTTCGGCGAGCATGCTGTGACCAATTTCCCGACGCTTCGGTCCGCGCAGGAAGCTGGCCTCTCCGACCGAAAACGGTGGGAAGCGGTAGTGCAAATAAAAGGACTTGTCCTCCTCGGTGAAGACCTCGTCGACGGCCTGCACATCTTTGGACGTGCCGAGCGTGACCGAGCTGAGGACCTGTGTCTCGCCGCGGGTGAAGACGGCCGATCCGTGCACGCGAGGCAGATATCCGACCTCCATCCAGAGGTCGCGCACATCGGTCTGGCTGCGCCCGTCGAGGCGCTGGCCTTCCTCCAGGATCATCTCGCGCATCTCCGCAGACTCCACCTTGCTGATGGCGTCGCGAATCTCGCCGGCCGTGTAGCCGTCTGGCGTCTCCTTCTCGTCGCCGAGCACTTCTTCGACCGCCTCGTCCTTGATCGCGTCCATGCCCGAATAGAACGATTCCTTGCTGTACGGGCCTCGGATATGCTGGGCGACCCGCGGGCCAAACTTCTCGCGCATGCGCTGAACCAGGGCGTCCGGGACGACATGCTGCTCCCACGCAAAGGGGTCGGGCTCGCCGAAGTCCTGCACAAGCTCCTTCTGGCCGATGCACAGCTTACGAATGGAGGCGTGGGCCACGTCGAGCGCGTCGATCATGTCCTCTTCGCTGACCTCGTCGGCCTCGCCCTCGACCATCACGAGCGCGTCTTCCTTGCCCGCGACGATGAGGTCGATGTCGCTGTGCTCGGTTTGCTCCATCGTCGGGTTGACGATGAACTCGCCGTCGACGCGTCCGACGCGCACCTCGGCAATCGGACCGGCAAACGGGGCGCCCGACAGCATCAGAGCCGCCGAGGAGCCCACGCCGGCGATGGTGTCGGCATCGTACTCGGTGCCGGCGGAAATCACGAAGTTGACGAGGTGGACGCTGTGATAGAAGCCGTCCGGAAACAGCGGTCGCACCGCCCGGTCGATCAGACGGGCCGTGAGCGTCTCCTTGTCGGTGGGGCGTCCTTCCCGTTTGATGAAGCCGCCCGGCACCTTGCCGCCAGCGGCAAACTTCTCACGGTAGTCGACGGTGAGTGGGAAAAAGTTCTTCCCTTCCTTCACCGAGTCGCTGAGGGTCGCCGTGGAGAGGACCATCGTGTCCCCCAGCCGCACAACGACCGAGCCGTTGGCCTGTCTGGCGATGCGTCCGGTCTCCAGCGAAAGCGACCGGTCATCGGCAAAGTGGATGTCTCGAATGGTTGCTTCAGGTTCCATAGGTGTCAGTCTCATTCAATCAACAGGTGGCGAAAGCCATCGTAGCCACAGCCAAAAACAAAGCGGCCTCCCTCGACTGCAGCCGAAGGACGCCGCTCGCACGATGCGCTATTTCCGAAGACCAAGGTCGTCGATGATGGCGCGGTAGCGCTCGATCTCGTTCTCCTCCAGGTAGTTGAGGAGGCGACGACGCTTTCCGACGAGCTTCAAAAGCCCGTGGCGGGTTGAAAAGTCTTTCGGGTGCTTTTTCATGTGATCCGTCAGGCGCTGAATGCGCTCCGTAAAGATCGCAATTTGCACCTCCGGCGTGCCGGTGTCGTCGGCATGGTTGCCGTACGCTTCAACAAGTTCTTGCTTGCGTTCGTTGGTAATCATGCGGTGTGGGTACCTCTTTAGATTGTGCCATGCTAAAGAAGAAACCGCGATAACCGCTCTGGTCCTCGCGGGGAGGAGTTTGACAGGTCAGGAAGCCGACGAATCCGGGACTCGTCGGGAAGATGTGTCAAAAGCCTCTACAGCTTGTTTGCAATGACGTTCGTCTTCTGAAAGTTGCACGACGAGGTCCTCCGCCGAGTCAAATTTTCGCTCGTCGCGAACTCTTTGCAGGAATTCAACAGATAGGGTCTCACCGTAGATCGAATCGTCGAACCCGAAGATGTGCACCTCGACGGTCACGTTCATGCCCTCGAAGGTGGGACGGCGCCCGATGTTGAGCATTCCGCCGTGCACGGCACCGTTGGGCAGCTCCACGCGAACGGCATAGACGCCGCGCCTGGGCGTGAGCTTTCGGGGGGTCTGCACATCCAGGTTGGCGGTCGGGTAGCCGATCTGGCGCCCGCGCCCCGCCCCCCGGGCTACGGTTCCTCGGAGGCGGTAGGGCCGACCGAGCATCGCCATGGCCTCCTCCACCTCGCCCTCCGATTGAAGCAGGTCGCGGATTTTGCTGGAGGAGACCACTTCATGATCAACCTCCTGGGCGGGAATCACGTCGACCGAAAATTCGTGCGTCTCGCCCAGGGTTCGGAGCAGATCGACGTCGCCCTGCCGTTTTTTCCCGAAGCGGTGGTCGTACCCAATGGTAATTTCCTGAAGACCGACGCGCCCGACAAGCACCTCTTCGACGTACTTCACCGGTTCCAACTGGGCAAAGGACTCCGTAAACGGAATGACAACGAGCCGGTCCAGCCCAATGCGCTCAAGAACCTGAGCGCGCTCGTCGAGCGTCGTAAGCAGCGGGACGTCCTGCCCGTGAACGACGGTGCGCGGATGCGGATCGAACGAGATGAGCGTGCTCGTCCCCCCTTGCGCCTCGGCCCGTTGCAACAGGTAGTCGATGATGGCCTGATGGCCGCGATGCACGCCGTCGAACGTGCCCACGGTCACGACCGAATCTGCATCTCGTGTAATGGCGTCCCAGCCAAACTCGCGCTTCATCGTCAGGGGGTGGATTCCAGCAGAATACGGGCCACGAGGTCCAGAAAAAGCATCCTCTTACAGCAAGCCTCCTCTTACAGAACGTCCAGCAACGCCTCGAGCGACCAGGCCTGCTCTACGGAGTAGGGGCCGATGGCCGTCCGGCGGAGCGCCACCAGGTGCGCCCCGACCTCAAGCGCCTGCCCCACGTCGCGGGCCAGGCTCCGGATGTACGTGCCCTTCGAGCACTGCACCCGGAAGGAGACATCGGACCCGGACCAGCCCGTAAGCTCAAACGCGTCGATCCGGACTTGGCGCGGCGGACGCTCGACAGACTCTCCGCGGCGGGCCTTCTTGTAGAGACGCTCGCCGTCAATCTTCACGGCCGAGTACATCGGGGGCACCTGGCGGATCGTGCCCTCGAACTGGGTGCGAGCCGCCTCCAGGTCAGCCGCCGTCAGGGGAGAGATGTCGTGCGTCTCGGTCACATCCGTTTCCGCGTCGTGCGAGGGGGTCGTCTCCCCGAGGCGCAGCGTTCCCTCGTAGGTCTTGGGCAGCTTCATGAAGGCCTGCTGCAGGCGCGTCGCCGGGCGCGCCACCAGGACAATGAGCAGGCCGGTGGCGAGGGGATCCAGCGTACCGGCGTGCCCGACCTTTCGGATGCCAGCGTGGCGTCGAACCCGATCGACGACATCGTGGGAGGTGCACCCGCGCGGCTTGTCAACCAGCAACACTACCCCGCCTTCCACGTCCTGCGGCGTCTGCCCGGATCCGCAGATGAGTTCCTCTGGGATGTCGCGTGGAGCCGCAGCGGTCACGGGGCAGAAAGGGTGTGGGATGGATGAATTCGGCGGGCGCTATTCCGCTTCTTCGGCTTCGGGCTCACCGTCAGACAGACGGCGTTCCCGTTCCTCGCGGATCCGATCGAAGAGATTGTTGAGCCGCTTGGCTTTCTGGAGGGACTCGTCGAGGAAGAACTCCAGCTCCGGAATCGTGCGCACCTGATGGCGAATCCGGGAGGCAAGCTCGCTGCGAATCTCGGGGGTCAGCGATTTGAGCTGTCGGAACGTCGCCTGCCGCTGCTCTTCCGTTTCGCCGAGGACACTGGCGTGGATGTACGCGATGGAGAGGTCCGGCGTCACCCGTACGTGGGTGATCGTGACCATCGGCTTGAGCTGGTCGGAATAGTTTCGCTGAAGGATGGTCGCAACCTCTCGCTGTACCAGCTCCGCAACGCGCTCGGTCCGAATGCTCATTCCGATATCAAGGATCGATGTACGGTTTCAGTGGGCGGCGGGAGGCAACGCATCGGCGGATCCGACAGCCGCGCGTCCGACCCAGCCACGCAGTGGAGGTCCAGTCGGGCTCTTTAGACTTCGAGGGTGCGCTTCTCCTCGATGACTTCGTAGGCCTCGAGTTCGTCGCCGACCTTCACATCGTTGAAATTGGCCACGGAAAGACCGCACTCGTAGCCGCTCTGCACCTCTTTCACGTCGTCATCGAAGCGCTTGAGCGATCCGATGTTGCCTTCGTAGATCACAACCCCGTCGCGAACGACGCGGATGTCGTGGTTTCGGTGGATCGTCCCCTCCTTCACGTAGCATCCGGCCACCATGCCCACGTTCGGCACTTTGAACGTGTCGCGGACCTCGGCGCGGCCCTTCGTTTCCTCGCGCGTGTCGGGCGCCAGGAGGCCTTCGAGGGCATCTCGCACGTCCTCGATTGCGTCGTAGATGACCGAGTAGGTGTGGATGTCTACCTCCTCGCGGTCGGCTGCGCTGCGGGCGCCGGAGGTCGGTCGCACCTGGAAGCCGAGGATCACTGCATCGGACGCGCGAGCGAGCATGATGTCGCTCTCGGTGATGGCGCCGACGCCCCGGTGGATGATGTTCACCGCCACCTCTTCGGTCTTGAGCTTCTGCAGCGCGTCGGACAGCGCTTCGACCGAACCGCCCACGTCGCCCTTCACGATCAGGTTGAGCTCCTGGAAGTCGCCTTCGGCCATGCGCTTGCTAACCTGGTTGAGCGACACCTGCTTCTTGCGCCGGAGCTCCTGCTCGCGATGAATGCGCTGGCGCTCGGAGGCGACCTCGCGGGCCTCGCCCTCCGAGTCCATCACGACGAACTGGTCGCCCACCTCGGGAGAGCCGTCGCAACCGAGGACGAGCGCAGGCTGGGCCGGGCCGACCTCTTCCACCCGGTTGTCGCGCTCATCGAACATGGCGCGCACGCTTCCGCTGTGCATGCCGGCCAGGAACGGGTCGCCCACTTCGAGGGTGCCGTTCTGGACGAGCACTGTGATGACGTTGCCGCGGCCCTTCTCCAGGCGGCTTTCAATGATGACGCCGGACGCCTCGCGGTCGGGGTTGGCCTGCAGCTCCATGATCTCCGCCTGCAGGATGACCTTCTCCATCAGATCATCAATGCCCTGCCCGGTTTCTGCGGAGACCTCCGCCACCTGGACATCGCCGCCGTATTCCTCAACGAGCACGTTGTGCTCCGCCAACTCGGCCTTGACGCGGTCCGGGTCGGCTTCCGGGAGATCCATCTTGTTGATCGCCACCACGATGGGGACGTTGCCCGCCTGCGCGTGGTTGATGGCCTCGATGGTCTGCGGCATGACCGAATCGTCGGCCGCCACCACCAGGATGACCATGTCGGTCGCCTTCGCGCCGCGGGCACGCATTGCCGTAAAGGCCTCGTGGCCCGGCGTGTCGAGGAAGGTGATCGCCTCGTCCTCGAAGTCGGTGAGTTCGACGTAGTGAGCGCCAATGTGCTGTGTGATGCCTCCCTCCTCACCGGCCACCACGTTGGCACTGCGAATATAGTCGAGCAAGGAGGTCTTGCCGTGGTCTACGTGGCCCATAACCGTCACCACCGGAGCACGCGGCTCGAGGTCTTCCGGATCGTCCTCCTCGATCTCAATCGCGCTCTCACTGTACTCGTCGATGAACTCGGCCTCCATGCCGTATTCGTCGACGACAAACTCGATCGTCTCGCGATCAAGCCGCTGGTTGATGGAGACCATCATTCCCGACTCCAGCAGCGTGCTGATGACGTCCTGGACGGACTCGCCCATCAAGTTGGCGAGTTCACCGGTGGTCACGTACTCCGTCACCTCCAGAATATTCTCGCGCTCCTTGCGGCGCTCGCGGCGGCGCTTGCGTTCACGCTCGTGGCGCTCGCGGCGGCGACGGCGACGGCGTTGCCGTTCGCGGCTCGCGCCCTGTTCGAGCTCCTGCAGGGTTTCTTGAATGGTCTGCTCGACGTCTTCCTCGTCGGGCCCCTTCTTTTTCTTCTTCTTTTTCTTCTTTCGCTTTTTCTGCTTCTCTTTGCTCTTCTTCTGTTCCTGCTTCTCCTTGTCGGACTGCTCCTTCTTCTTGCGCTTCCGCTTGCGCTGCGGGCGCTGGAGCTTGTTGACGTCAACTTTGCCGACCACCTTCGTCCCTGAGAGCCGGTACCGGTTCGCCTTCAGCGTCTTGTCATCGTCCTCGGCGGCCTTGGCCGCAACCTCGGCAACCGCAGCGGCGATGCTGCCGACTTCAGAGTCATCGATCTCTTCCACCGATGCAATGTCGGCGGTGGTAATCCCATCGGGGCGGGCCTGATCGAGGTCCTCCGACGGTTCCGGCCGCTTCTGAGCAGCCGGCTCGGCGTCCGCAATCGCTGCCTCATCCTCCGCGGATTCGGGAGCTTCTTCTTTCGGAGCCTCGGCTGCCGGCGTTTCAGCAGACGCTTCAACAGAGGGCTCTTCGGTCGCAGCCTCCTCGTCGGATTCGGCATCCGCTTCGGGCGCCTCGGCGGTGGGTTCAGCTTCTGCGGTGGATTCAGCGTCTTCGGCCACGGGCGCGGCCGTGTCCTCCTCGGCCGTCGGTTCGGGAGCGGCTTCTTCGGCCGGCGCTTCCTGGGCGGCTGCCGGTTCGGCGTCTTCGGGGCGGTCGGGTTCGGCGTGCTCGGGCGCCTCTTCATCAACCGCCGTTTCGTCGGCCGCCGCCTCCGCTTCGGTGGGCTGCTCCTCGGCAGGGGCTTCCTCCTTGACAGGAGCTTCCTCTTCGGCCGGCGTTTCCGCCTTGGCGACCGCTTCCTCCTCGGCCTCGGCCGGGGTGTCGTCCTCGGTACCGGTGGGGACGGGTTCCTCCTCGTCCTTCTCTTCGCTGAGCGTTTGCACCTCATCGCGGCTGACGCCGTCGCCCGAGCCATCTTGTTCCTGGCGCAGTTCCCGAACCCGAGCGGCCGCCTCGGCATCGTCGGCGTACTCCTCCCGCAACACGAGGTAGGCCTCCTCGTCGGTGATCTTGGCATTCAGGCCGGATCCCGAGAGCACGTCGTCGTACCCTTGCTCCTCCAGAAACTCGACGACGCGATCCTGCGATACATTCAGCTCGCGTACGACCTTAAAGAGCTTCTTTTTAAACGTCTTCTCCTTCGTCGCCATGTAGGTTGGTAATCGTTACTCAATCAGCCTGCGATCGCGATCAGGGCGTGCCTCCCGATCACGCAATTTCGCGTCGCTATACTTCAGGTTCTTCTTCCATTTCTTCCTCCGACGCACCGACCGGAGAGTCGGTCGCATCGGCACCCTCCGTACGCTCCGGATCGTCCTCCGTCCTCTCGTCGTCTTCGGTCTCCGCGGATTCTACGGCCGCATCGGATGCGGCGTCGGATGCTTCGTCGGCCGACGCGGCATTCGACGGGGTCGAGTTGGCTACGTTGGCCGGGTCGGCATCGTTCATCTCGGCCGACTCCATGTCTTCGGGCGGCTGGTCGACGGACTCGACCGTAAACCGGCCGCGCTCGATCGACTCCAGGACGCCGGGTCCCTTCTCGAACTCCGTCTCGATCACATCCAAAACGTGCTCGGCCGTCTCGCGGTCCATTTCGGCACGGCGCGACAGGGCTCCGGGCGACAGCTCCAGGACGGCCTTCCCCGTGTCGCATCCAATGTGCTTCAGCTTGTCGATGGTTTCCTCCTCCAGCTCGTCGGCAAACTCCTCAATATCGATGTCTTCTTCGTCTGCCGGAATCTCGCGATAAACGTCGATTTCGTAGCCCGTGAGCTTAGAGGCGAGCTTAATATTGATGCCGCGCTTGCCGATGGCCTGACTCACCTCGTCGGCGGGCACCTCCACCCGGGCGCGGGGCGGATCCGCGTCCTCGTTCAGCTTGACGTTGGTCGGGTTGGCCGGAGACAGCGCCCGAGCGATCAGCTCGTTCGGGTCATCCGACCACTCCATAACGTCGATGTTTTCGTTCGACAGCTCACGGACTACGGCATGGATCCGCACGCCTTTGACACCGACACACGCCCCCACGGCGTCCACGCGGTCGTCGTGGCTCGTCACAGCAACCTTGGCCCGATCGCCCGGAATCCGGGCAATCTTCTTGATCTCGACGATGCCATCGTACACCTCCGGCACTTCAATCTCGAACAAGCGCTCCATGAAGACCTCGTCGGTCCGGCTGACGACCACCTGTGGATCGGACCCGGCGTCGCGGCGCACCTGCTTCACGACCGTCCGCAGCATGTTGCCCTTGCGGTAGTGGTCACTCGGAATTTGCTCGCTACGAGGCAGGACCAACTCTGTGCCCTCGTGCATGAGCAGCGTCTCGTGGCGGCGCACCTGGTAGATCTCGCCGACCACAATCTCGCCGATCAGCTCGGAGTACTCCTCGTAAATCTGTTCCTTCTCGATGTCGCGAATGCGCTGCTGGAACGTCTGCCGGGCCGTCATGACCGCGCGGCGACCGAAGTCGGTGATGTCGACCTCGTCGGCCACCTCATCGCCGACCTCAAAATCCTCGTCAATGTTCTTGGCCTTCGAGAGCTTAATCTGCGTCACCGGATCTTCCACCTCCCAATCTCCGACGACCTCCCGAATGTGCAGGATCTGGATGTCGCCCTGGTCGGGATTGAAAATGATTTCGAACGCATCATCAGCCCCGTACCGCTTGCGGATCATCGCCCGGAAGACATCTTCGATGATGATCTGCAACGTGTCCCGGTCGATCTCCTTCGCCTGGGCGATCTCCCCAAAGGAGGAAACGAGGTCTTCACTTCGCATAGTCGGTGTCGTCAATTAGGTTCAGTCCATCCTTAGCGGTCCGCATAGCTGGTGCGGGGCGCTCCCGCTACCAGGGAAGTTCGATGCGGGCCTGCGTGATCGCGGCGTACGGTATGGTGAGGCGCTCGCTGGATGGCAGTTCGATTTCTATGTCCTCGTCACCGGCACGGACGAGCGTGCCAACATCAATGTCCTCATTTCCATTGCAATCGTGTCGTACGCGCAAGGTCCGGCCAACGTTCTTTTGATACTGGCGCGGCACCTGCAGGGGCCGTTTGATGCCCGGCGAGGACACCTCAAGGTTGTAGCTCCCCTCGACAACATCCTCAACGTCGAGGAGGAATCCAATTTCCTTACTGATGGTGGCCAGGTCGTCGTGGCCAAAGTCCTCGTCGCCATCAACATACACCTCTACCACGCGCGTCCCTTTGTGACCGCGCACGTTGAGGTCTACGAGGAAGTAATCCGTCCCGGTCAAGACCTCCTCCGTGAGCGCACGGATGCGCTCCGTAAGCGTTTTGGATTCTGTCGATTTAGCCATTTCGTCTTGCCATTTGCATTCAAACCGGCCCGGCTCTGGCCTGGGACCGTGGTGCAGCGGCGCGCCCGAAACCCGGGGCATTGTAAAAAACGCCCGATCCCGACCGGTATCGGGAACGAGCGCTCCACGGTCGGGGCCTCGCGGCGCGATTTCCCGACGTGACGCCGGCAGTTGCGATCCCAATGTGGGGCAACAAAAAAGGGCGGCAACGGCGGCCACCCTTTTCTCGTCGAGCACGGCTCGACTCCACACATCAGACCGTACATGCAGGAAAACGTCCAGGGGCAGGGGTTGTTTCTCCCGCGCGGGCCCGCTGGAGGCAGAGGCTGCGAAGATTGGCTGGAGACGCTAGACGAACGTGGGCCGGCGTTCCATTTCCGTCGATTCGGGATGGTCGACCGTGTGATGCAGGCCGCGGCTTTCCTTGCGCTGCTGGGCGCACTCAACAATGAGGTAGCTGACGGCGATCATATTCCGCAGCTCGCACAGGTCCTGCGACACGACCGACCGCCGATACACCTCCTCCGTTTCTTCGTAGAGCAGGCGCGTGCGGCGATGCGCTCGCTCCAGCCGCACGTCGGAGCGCACGATGCCAACGTAGTCGGACATGACCCGACGCAGCTCGTCGCGGTTGTGGGTGATGAGAATGTGCTCGCCCGGCTGCTCGGTGCCTGCGGCATCCCAGTCGGGCACGGCGTGGCGCCAGTCGTGGGTGGAGGCATACCTGACACTCGGCTCCACGGCGCGCTGGCTGAACACGAGGCCTTCGATGAGCGAGTTGCTGGCGAGGCGGTTGGCCCCGTGCAGTCCGGTGCAGGTCACCTCGCCGCTCGCAAAGAGCCCGTCGATGGTCGTGCGGCCCACCGCGTCGGTTTGCACGCCCCCGCACTGATAGTGCGCGGCGGGCACGACGGGGATGGGCTCCTCGGTGATGTCGATCCCGTAGGACTGACAGGTCGACGCGATGTGGGGGAAGTGCTCGCGGATGGCATCGGCGGGCTGGTGCGAGATATCGAGGAGCACGTATTCTTCGCCCCGCTGCTTCAACTGATCGTCGATGGCGCGCGCCACAATATCACGCGGGGCCAGTTCCGCCCGGTCGTCGTACTCCGGCATGAACCGCTCGCCCGATTGGTTCCGCAGTGTGCCGCCCTCGCCGCGCACCGCTTCCGAGATCAGGAAACTGTCAGCCTCCGGATGGTACAGCGAGGTAGGGTGGAACTGCACAAACTCCATGTTGGAGACCCGGGCCTTCGCCCGGTACGCCATGGCCACGCCGTCGCCGGTCGCCACATCCGGATTCGTGGTGTGGCGGTAGACCTGCCCCGATCCGCCGGTGGCGAGCATCGTCGCCTTCGCGAGGAACGTGTGCACCGTGCCCGTCCCACGCTCCAGCACGTACGCGCCGAAGCAGTGGATGTCGGGACGCACCCGGGTGATGCGCTGCCCCAGATGGTGCTCCGTGATCAGGTCCACTGCGAAGTGATGCTCCAACACGTCCACGTTCGGATGCTCCTTCACCCGCGCAAGAAGCGTGTGCTCTACCTCGTACCCGGAGGTGTCCGCGGCATGCACGATTCGGTTGGCCGAGTGACCGCCTTCCCGCCCCAAGTGCAGCGCCCCGTCGCCGTTGACCCGGGTAAACTCGGCCCCCATGTCGATGAGTTCTTGAACCCGCTGGGGCCCCTCACGCACAACCGTGTCCACGATTTCCGGGTCACAGAGGCCCGCACCGGCAACCAGCGTGTCTTCCACGTGACTCGCCACCGTATCTTCGTCGTCCATCACGGCAGCCAGCCCGCCCTGCGCGTACGTGGTGTTGGCTTCGCTCACGTCGTCTTTCGTAACGAGCACCACCGATCCGTGCTCGGCAGCACGGAGGGCGTAGCTGAGGCCGGCGATGCCGCTTCCGATGACCAGGAAATCGGAGGTGTGTCGCATACTGCGGCGGAGGAATCGTCAATGTGGAGCTCAAACGAACGGCAGTGCCCCCCGAGAAGGCGACGCGCTGGGCTGTTCCCACCGGTCGGGTCTCTGGGAGGCAATCAACGTCGGTTCGGGGACCGCCAAGGTTACGCGGCCGCTTCTTCTTCGTCTTTCGTTCCGTGGGTCAGGTACGCCTGAATCAGCTCATCGATGTCGCCGTCGAGAACCGTTTCGGCATTGTTAATCTTCGTTTCCGTACGATGATCATTCACCATGGTGTACGGGTGCAACACGTACGAGCGAATCTGGCTGCCCCACTCGATGCTCTTCTTCTGGCTTTCGCGCTTTTCCTTCTTGCGCTCGCGGATTTCGCGTTCGGCCTGATACACGCGGCTTTTGAGCATCGTGCGGGCCCGGCGCCGGTTCTGCAGCTGACTGCGCTCCTCGGTGCACTCGGCAGTGATGGTCACCTCCTCGCCGTCGGAAAGCGTCCCATCCCACACCAGCCGCACGCCGGTGGCAACCTTGTTCACGTTCTGTCCTCCCTTCCCGCCAGAGCGGAACGTTTGGAAGTCCAGTTCGCCCTGACTCAGATCCACCTCGATGGAGTCATCGACCTCGGGATAGACGAACACGCTCGCGAAGGACGTGTGACGACGATTTTCGGAGTCGAAGGGGGAAATGCGCACGAGGCGGTGCACCCCCGATTCGCTCTTGAGATGTCCGTAGGCGTACTTGCCCTGCACGTTAATGCTCGCACTTTTGATGCCGGCCACCTCGCCGGGCTGGTAGCCGAGCATTTCGACGTCGTAGCCTTCCTTCTCGGCCCAGCGCATGTACATGCGAAGGAGCATGTCGGCCCAGTCCTGGCTCTCGGTGCCGCCCGCCCCTGGATTGATGGTCACGATGGCGTTCCGCTCATCGTCCTCGTCGTCAAGGAGACTGCGAAGCTCCAGTTCATCCAGCTTGTCCTCCAAGGCACGCGCTTCAGCCACGATGTCCTCCTGCAGATCGGCGTCTTCTTCCTCGGCCATCAGCTGCAGGGTTTGGATGTCTTCCACCCGCTGCTTCAGATCCTCCCAGGCCTCGATCCATTCGTTCTCGCGGGCGATCTGCTGCTCGACTTCGCGGGCATGATCGGGGTCGTCCCAGAACGACGGGTCGAGGCGCTCCTGGTTGAGCTCTTCGACGCGGGTACGGCGTTCAGCCAAGTCAAAGATAGCCCCCGAGCGCTTCAACGCGCTCAGCGAGGCGTTCCAAATCTTCGTCCGAGTATTCTTTCATGGCGTTACGTCAAGGGTTCGTGGGAAGAGCGAAGCGACGCCGTTTCCGGGGTTGAGATCAAAGGGCGGAGTTGCGCTCCCATCACGCCGCCCAGCATCCCGAGCACGGCGCCGATCAAAACCGTAGCCCCAACAAGGAGGCCATCCGGAAAGTTTCCAAGCATTTGACCAAACAGTTGAGACAGGGTGTCCAGCAGGATCCGCGTGGAGGCGGGCGCCGTCCACAGGCTGTACACCACCGCCGCGGCCCATCCGAGACCGACGCCCGCCGCTCCGACGAGCCATCCATTGCGCTGGGCCCAGAGGCCGCCGACCACCCCGGCGCCCAGCGTCCACATCCAGCCGAGGAGAACGTGAAGCACGATGGAGACAGCTGCAGTACCGATTGTTTTTAGCATCGTTCGGGCCGCGTGCATTGCAACCGAAGAATGAGGGCAACCCGGCTTGGGCGGCGCAATCACGCCTCACGTCACAGACGCCGTGAAGCGTTGAATGCGCGTAACGGCCTCTTCGATGTCGTCCAGGCTCGTGGCGTACGAGCACCGCACGAAGCCCTCGCCGCTGGGGCCGAACGCATCCCCCGGCACACAGGCGACCCTCTCCTCATGAAGGAGTTGCTGCGCAAATTCTTCGGACGACAATCCAGTGGGCCGGATGTCCGGGAAGGCGTAAAAGGCCCCCTGTGGTTCAAAGGTCGGCAGTCCGGCGGCGTTCAACCCATCCACAATGGTGCGGCGGCGCTCGTCGTAGCTCTGGCGCATCGCCTCGACAGCGTCCGAGGCCGATTTCATGCCGGCGATGGCGCCGATCTGGCTCATGGTCGGGGCGCTCATCACGAAGTACTGGTGCACCTTGTACATGCCCCGAAGCAAGGGCGTGGGTCCGCAGGCATAGCCGATGCGCCACCCGGTCATGGCGTAGTTTTTGGAAAACCCGCCGATGATGATGGTCCGGTCGCGCAGGCGATCCAGGGACGCAGTGCAGACGTGCCCGTTTTCGTACGCGTCGCCGTAGATGAGGCGGTCGTAGATTTCGTCGCTGATAACGATCAGATCTTCCTCGACAACCAGGTCGGCGATTTCTTCGAGGGTGTCGCGCTCCAGAACCGCCCCCGTCGGGTTGTTGGGATAGCCGATAAACAGGACCTTGGAGCGCTCCGTGACGTGCGGAGCGATGTCGGCCGCCGTCACCTGGAAGTCGTGCTCCACAGAGGTGGG
>Ga0207797_1000362_pt1 | contig 34918 bp, 31 predicted proteins | sample PRCRCaboRojoPR_6_FD_187275 | JGI IMG/M metagenome (GOLD analysis project Ga0207797, IMG submission 187275) | Marine sediment microbial community from Cabo Rojo, Puerto Rico - PR CR 10% Liquid 1 (SPAdes) | ecosystem: Environmental > Aquatic > Marine > Coastal > Sediment | place: Cabo Rojo, Puerto... | reverse complement strand
CAGGAGGGATCCTCCAGCTCCTCCCGGAGCAGGGCCGGGGCGTCCTCCTTCACGAAGATCCGGGTCTCGAAGTCCAGCCCCGCCGACAGGCCCAGGTACTCGTGGGTGGGCCGGGCGTAGCAGTTGTGGCTCACGACGCCGTCGGCGATGAAGTCGCCGGTACCGGTGGTGAGGTCGTACATCGGGAGCTCGACCCCGAGTTCCTCGATCGATTCGACCTTCAGGTCGGCGCCGCTCTTCACGGGTCGGCCGGCAAGGTTTCCTTCCGTGCGGAACTGGTGCTGGTTCCCGTGGGTCCGTCCCGCGCGCTCATACCGGTAGCTGGCCAGGTGTCCGTCCCCACGAATCACGCCGGAGAGATAGCCTCTCGCATAGCTACCGTCTTGCTCCGGCGGGGGCGGGAAGGCACCCGTGCCGAGCAGCTGATCGTTGGTCGTCAGGTGAGGACGCCGTTTCGCACCCTGTTCGGTCCCGGTCATGAACTTCCAACCGCGTCGCGTCAGGAGGCGATGGTCCTCGCCGGTGACCAGCGTCGTCCCGTCCGCGAGGGTGACGCGCACCGCCCGACTGCTCGTCCGCCAGGCGTCCAGTACGCGGGTGCGGGTGTAGCGTCGGTAGTGGCCGCGCTTCTGAGTGCCGTAGATCTCGTCGCCGGGCCGAACGTCCCGGATGGGACGCGCAGTGCCGTCGCCCATCAGCACCGGGGTGTCGCCCTTCAGGCAGTAGACACACCCGTGCTCGCAGCCCCTGTACGGGTTCAGGCTCACCTCGAACGGGACGTCGGGGCTGTCGTTGGTGGCGAGGACGGACCGCGTCTCGTCCCGGTAGAGCTTCGTCTCCGGGTCGGGGTCCTCCTCCTCGGTCCACGCCTCCCGGGAGACGGAGAGGCGCTCGAACCGGTTCGGCGGGTTGTCGGCGGCGCCGCGGCCGTGGATGGGCAGGTTCCTCACGGGGCCGTACGATATACTTTCGGTGTTTGTTCGGCAAGCCCCGCCCGGACCCCGCGATCCGGTGGTCCGGTCCCTCGCGCGAGCTCGGGAGCGGCCGGTCCTCAGCCGCGCCAGACCACCTCGCCGCCCACCATCGTGGCCACGGGCTCCATCTCCAGCAGCCCCCGGCCCACGGCCGACAGCGGGTCCCGGTCCCAGGCCACCAGGTCGGCGCGGAAGCCGGGCAGCAGGCGTCCGGAGCGGTTCTCGTCGCCGGCCGCCGCCGCGGGACCCGTGGTGTAGGCGCAGAACGCCTCGCGGACGGAGATCCGCTGCTCCGGGTGCCACCCGCCGGACGGCTCGCCGTCGAGGCCCCGCCGGGCCGTGGCGGCGAAGAGCGCGCGGCCGGGGTCCGGAGGCTCCACCGGGGCGTCGGAGCCGAAGGCCAGGGTGCCGTCCCGGTCCAGCAGGGTCTGGAAGGCGAAGGCCCCGCGGCAGCGCTCGGGCCCCCACTGCTCCTCGGCGTCGCGCCAGTCCGAGTAGAAATGGGCCGGCTGGACCGAGAAGACGAGCCCGGTGGCCAGGTCCCTCGAGAGCCGGTCCGGATCGACGAGCTGGGCGTGCTCCACGCGCGGAGGCATGGGCAGGTCGCCGGTGGCGGCCCCGCTCAGGCACTCGGCGGCCTGCTGGACGGCCTCGTCACCGATGGCGTGCACGGCGCTGGAGAGGCCGACGGCCGCCGCCGACTCGACCCGGGCGCGAAACTCCGACGGGGAGAGCAACGGTTCGCCGGCCCCGGCCCGGGCCCCGGGCTCGCTGAGCCACGCCGTGCCGGACCCGAGGGTACCGTCCAGGAAGAACTTCAGCGCCCCCACGCGCAGGAGCTCGTCGCCGTAGCCGCTGCGGAGACCGAGCTCGACGGCGGCCTCCAGCAGGCCGTGCGGCAGGTGCTGGAGGACCCTCAGCCGCAGCTCGTCGCGCTCCCGGAGACGGCGGAGGAGGCGCAGGGAACGGAACCGGGATCCGTGCATCTCGATGGAGTGGACGCCCGTGAAGCCCCTGCGGTGCAGGGCGGCCTGGGCCTCCCGCACGTCCTCCAGGAGCTGCTCGTCCCCGGGCTCCGGGATGCCCTCCGTGGCGAGCTGGACGGCGTTCTCCAGGAGCACGCCGGTGAGGCGGCCGTCGGCGTCGCGGATCAGGCGGCCGTCGGCGGGATCCGGCGTGTTCTCGTCGAGGCCCAGCCGGCGGAGGGCCTCGCTGTTCAGCCAGAGGGCGTGCATGTCGTGGCTCTGCAGGGCCACCGGCCGGTCCGGCAGGTGCGCGTCGAGGTCACTCCGATGCGGAAACCCGCCCAGCCTGTGGCGGCTCCAGCCGCGTCCGCGGATCCATCCCTCTCCCGCCTCGTGCGCCTCCCGGGCCACGGCCTCGGCGGCGCCCTCCGGCGTGGAGGCACGGCTCAGGTCCACCTCGCGCCGCGCCCGGGCCCACTCGAGCAGGTGGAGGTGAGAGTCGGTGAGGCCGGGCGTGATCACGCTCCCCCGGAGGTCCACGACGGGCGCCTCCGGGACGGCCTTCCGGAGCTCGTCCGCCGGCCCCACGGCGGCCACGTCGCCCGCCCGGACGAGCAGCGCGTCGGGCAGGGGGCGGGCCGTGCCGGGTCCGCCGGGGCGCATCGTGTGCACCCGATCCGCCACCACCAGCAGTTCGCCGTCGTCCGCCGTCCTCCCGTGCATCTCCCTCATCCTCGTTCCTCTCCGGGCTCTCCGCGCGCTTCCGTGGTGTCCGGTCCCCGCTCGGGAGCCAGCATCTTCGGCCCCGGCTCCACCGCCACGGAGTCCGGCCATACACAGTCGCTTTCGTTCAGATAGCAGGCCAGGATCCGGGGCTTTCCGTCGCGCCGAAACAGCTCCATCCGGACCTCCACGGCCTCCGTCTCGGGGTTTCGGAACAGGACCGACCACCCGCGGGCCTCCTCCGCCTCCATGAAGGCGGGGCAGCGGACCGGCGGCGTGCCGCCCCGGACGGTCGCCGTGTCGCCCCCGGCCCCGGCCCCGCGGATGACGCGGACGGAGAGGTCCGGGTGGGTGCCCGCGACCATCAGCCGGAGCGTCGTGAGCTCGCGGACGCAGGACGCCGGGTCCGGCTCGATGAGGTGTTTCCCGCGCCGGAGGCGATGCTCGGCCGTGTCCAGGTAGAAGTAGGCCCGGGTGGGCATGGCGATGAAGCGGAGCGACCGGGCGTAGACCTCGAGCCCGTCCACCCGCTCGTCGGGCGGACGGGAGACGTCGATCTCCCCGATCCGGTCTCCGGGCGTGCCGAGCTCGTAGCCGTGGAAGCTGTCGACGATGGTGTCGGCCGGGGCCGGCGACCGGAGGGACGTCACCCCGGGCGGCCGCGGCCCGGTGGGCGGTCGACCCGGGACGACTAGGAGCGCCGCGACCAGGAGAGCGGTCGTCAGATGTGGGTGGCCGGCGCCGGTCATCTCATCCGCCGCCGATCGTGATGCCCTCCGGGAACCGTCGGTTGATGGCGGTTCCGGGGCGAACGATGCAGCCTCCGCCACGGGGCCCGGCCCGGCGCGTGCCGCGCACCCCGCGGAAGCGATCCCCGGCGTCGCGGGGCTCGCCGGACGCCTCGCGGGCGGCCCGGCTCGTGGGCTTCGGCATCTCGCTCCGTCCCGGGAAGAGGGCGGCGAGGTCCGAGGCGCTCAGGCGCTCCTCCCGCTCCTCGGCTCTCACGGCCACGACGACGGAGGGGACGTCCACGGGCTCGGCGGCCAGGGCCCGGGCGGACGGTGCCCGAACCACCGGCGCGGGAGCGCTGGCCGCGGCCCGCTCCGCCGGACGGGCGGAGGTCGCGCCGGAGGCCGGACCGTTCGCGGCCCGGGACGGACGCGCGCGGACCCTCACGACCTCGAGGCTCTCCTCCTCCCACTCCTCGGCCCGGTCCTCCCGGGTCCGGTCCGGCGGCGCCTCCGTCCAGGTGGGGACGCCGAAGCCGCCGAGCCCGAGCAGGAGGACGTGGGCGACGACGGAGAGGACGAGTCCCGGGACGAGCGCCTGTCGAAACTTCCGCCGTTCCACCTCTCGTCGACTCATCATGGCCTCCCGGCGGCTGGGGATGGGGGTCGTGTATCTTAAACTCCGGTGGGGGTGGGTTCGTTCCCCCGGGATTCGGGGGACGGCCGCCGCGTTGACACCCGCACCCCTCCCCTCTGCATATTGCGCCGTGACGCCCGGGTCGTCCCGGCCCGTCGCCGCCGGACCGTCCGGCCGATGGAGGCACGGGGGCGCCCGCCCGGTCCACCGGAACCAGCAGGGAGGCCCACACTTGGAGACCGCAGACGAGAGCGCGCCGACCGCACCCCCCGGTACGGCGCGGCGCACCCATGGATTCACCGAGTCCGTGATCCGGGGCATGACCCGCCTGGCCCGGAAGCACGGAGCCGTGAACCTGGCGCAGGGCTTCCCGGATTTTCCCGCGCCCGACCTGATCAAGCGCGAGGGGCAGCGCGCCATCGCCGACGGCATCAACCAGTACGCCATCACCTGGGGCAGCGACCGCCTGCGGGAGGCGATCGCCGAACACCAGGACGAACACTACGGCCTCGACGTCGACCCGGACCGCGAGATCACCGTCGCATGCGGGGCCACCGAGGCCATGGCCTCCACCTTTCTCGCCCTGGTGAATCCCGGGGACGAGGTCGTCATCCTCGAGCCCTTCTACGAGAACTACGGTCCGGACGCCGAGCTCTGCGGAGCCGAGCCGGTCTTCGTGCCGCTGGCCGAGGACCGCACCATCGACCTCGAACGGCTGGAGCGGGCCTTCGGAGACCAGACCCGGGCCGTGGTCCTCAACACGCCGAACAATCCCACCGGCCGGGTCTTCGACCGACGGGAGATGGAAGGCGTGGCGGAGCTCTGTCGCCGGCACGACGCCTACGTCTTCACGGACGAGATCTACGAGCACATCTGGTACGAGGGGGAACACCGGTCGATGGCCTCCCTCCCGGGCATGCGGGACCGCACGGTCACGGTGAGCGGTGCTTCCAAGACGTTCTCGATCACCGGCTGGAGGATCGGGTGGATCGTGGCGCCCCCGGAGGCCACCGACGCGATCCGCAAGGTGCACGACTTCCTCACCGTCGGGGCCCCCGCGCCGCTGCAGGAGGGCGTGGCGGCGGGCCTCGAGGAGCTCGGCGCGGACTACTACGAGAGGCTGGAGGCGGACTACCGCCGCCGGCGAGAGATCCTGCACGAGGCGCTCACCGCGGCCGGCTTCCGCTGCTCGCGGCCCGAGGGGGCCTATTACGTCCTGGCGGACTTCTCCGGCGTGAGCGACCTGCCCGACGACGAGTTCGCCCGCTGGCTGACGAGGGAGGTCGGTGTCGCCCCGGTGCCGGGATCGAGCTTCTTCTCCGATCCGGAGCGGGGACGCGACCTCGTGCGGTTCGCCTTCTGCAAGACCGAGGAGACGCTGGAGAAGGCCGCCGGGCGGCTCGCCTCCCTCTGACGGACGCGATGCCCACGACGGGAGACCCATGAGCGAAGACGAGACGAGCGGAAGCGGCGGCTCGACGCCGGGCAGCGGACCGCCGGAGCCCGGCTCCCCCGAGGAGCGCTTCGAGGACCGGATCGAGATCCGGGTTCCGGCCCGGCACAACCCGAAGCTGGCGGAGCTGGTGGAGCGGGTGAACGGGGACGACGAGCTCTACGCCCAGTGGGTGGCGGCCAACGTGAACGCCGTGGACCGGCTCAACATGTCCGACCACGGGCCCGTGCACATGCAGATCGTCGCCAACTCCGCCCTCAAGCTCCTCCGCCTGCTGGTGGACGCGGGCATCCCGTCCAGCCTCATGCGGGACTACGGAATGGAGAAGGAGGACGCCGAGGTCGCGGTGGTCCTGGCGGCCCTCCTCCACGACGTGGGCATGTCGATTCATCGGGAGGACCACGAGGCCTATTCGCTGTTCGTGGCCCAGCCCAAGCTGCGGGAGCTGCTGGGCGACTTCTACGACCCGCCCCGGGACACCATCCTCCGGTCGGAGATCCTGCACGCCATCATCGCCCACCGGTCGGGCGGCACGCCCCTGACCGTGGAGGCGGGGGTCCTGCGGATCGCGGACGCCCTGGACATGGCGGAGGGACGATCGAGGATCCCCTTCGAGCGCGGCTCCACCTCCATCCACTCGGTGTCGGCGGCGGCCATCGAGTCGGTGCACATCGAGGAGGGGGACGCGACGCCCGTGAGGGTCCGGGTGGAGATGACCAACTCGGCCGGTGTGTTCCAGGTGGACCAGCTGCTGCGGAAGAAGCTCGCGGGGTCCGGGCTCGAGCGGTTCATGCAGGTCGAAGCCCACATCGAGGCGGAAGAGGAGAAGCAGCTGGTGGAGCGTTTCCAGCTGTAGAGCCACAACAGAAAAGCCCCGCCGACCTCGGGGGTCGGCGGGGCCCGTCCACGGACCGCCGTCTTCTGTCTCTGGCCGTCCGATGCGCCCGTCCGGCGGCGCGTCAGTTCCTCTGTCGGCGTCGCCGTCGGCGCGCGGCCGCCTTCTCCTTGCGGCGTCGCGCCTCGCTGGGCTTCTCGTAGTAGCGGATCCTCTTCATGTCACGGAAGATGCCGGCCCGCTGCACCTTGCGTCGGAACTTCCTGAGCGCGCGGTTCAGGTCCTCGTTCCTGCCGATTCGATACTCCAAAGACATCCCCTCCTGAGGGTCGTGAAAACAACGCGCACCGGGGCAGCGCCGCCAGCGTCCTCGTCGCCTTCGTTCGTTTCCGTTCAGCCATCTGGCTGAACTACAGCTGTTGAGCTGGTCGCTCCTCGTACAACCCCGGAGGGGCCGGCCTGTTCCTCGGGAATCGCGCGTTCAGTCTCCGCCCAGAAACCGCTCGCTGAGCTTCTTTCGGAGCTGGCGGGCGAGGCTGGAGTCGGCCTGCGGCTCTTCCCGTTCCGTCCCGGACGAGGCCGCGCTCCGGCTCGAGCCGCCGTTCCGTCCCGACGACTCGCCGCGGGACTCCCGCTCCTCCGACGCGCCGCCGTCGCCGTTGCCGTCGTCCCCGTCGCTGCGGACGACGTTCTGGGCCTTGGGGCCCTTGTCGGCCTCGATGATCTCGTACTCGACCGTCTCGCCCTGCTTCAGCGTCTTGTAGCCGTCGCCCTCGATGTCCGAGTGGTGGACGAAGACGTCCTCACCGTTCTCCTGCTCGATGAATCCGTATCCCTTCTCGTTCGAAAACCACTTCACGTTGCCGGTCTTGCTAGCCATCGAACCTGCTCCTTCCGTGTTGCTGAGTCGTCGCCTCGACCGGCGTACCGCGACAGTTCGTCAGCCGGCCGGGGCTGTCTGGTCGTTGCGTATCACGTCACGGGCCTGGAGACCGCGGTCGGTCTCCTCGACCGAGAACTCGACGCTCTCGCCCTCGTCGAGCGACCGAAAGCCGGTGCCCTCGATCGCCGTGTAGTGGACGAAGAGGTCGCGCCCGTCCTCGTCCTCGATGAACCCGTATCCCTTCGGGTTCGAGAACCACTTCACCGTACCGGTCACTCGGCTCATCGTGCCTCCAGATGCAGGGAAACTGCCGGGACGGACCTCCGCGGCGGGGAGTGGCTTCGTCCGCCAGAGGGCCCGCCGCGTGGGATCACTCGACGGGTCATCGACCGGATGCTGCACGGTACGCCGTACGATCGATCATCGGTCGAAAATCTAGTCCCGACGGGGGGTGGCGACAAGCCTTCGAGCCCCGGTTCGAGGCGGGCGCAAGGGTTTGCTCGCCCCCCGCGGAACGGCTAGACTTTCGCCGGCGCTGCACGCGCGATTGCATACGCGAGCTCCACGGCTGCCGGCGATTCCAGGGGCCCGACCCGGAGGCTCCCCGCGGAGTCGACTCCCCGGGCCGGAGGACCGCCGCCGGACGCGACCGTGCCGCGCGGGACCCGCTTTCGACCTCGACCCACATCCGCATGATTCCAGCCCGTTCCTACCGCAGATGACGGCCGCACCGGACTTCAGACGAGCCAAGATCGTGTGCACGGTCGGCCCGGCCAGCGCCGAGCCCGACGTGCTGCGCGAGCTGTTCGAGGCGGGGATGAACGCCGTCCGGCTCAACTTCTCCCACGCCACCCACGAGCAGACCGTCCGCGTCGTCGAGACGGTGCGCGACCTGGCCCGGGAGTACGGCAGGCCGCTGGCGGTCGTCGCCGATCTCCAGGGGCCGCGGATCCGGGTCAGCGACCTGGACGGGCCCATGGATCTGGAGGAGGGCCAGACCTACTGCTTCGTGCCGGAGGGCACGGAGAGCGCCGCCGGGGTCCCGCCCGAGCGGTGCATCGCCACGACCTACTCCGGCCTGGCCGAGGACCTCTCGCCCGGCGACACGGTCCTCCTGGACGACGGGAGGATCGAGATGGAGGTGGAGCGGGTGGAGCCCCCCGGCGTCGTGGCCCGGTGCCGCACGGCCGGGCTCCTCCGGGCGCAGAAGGGCATGAACCTGCCCGGGGTCGAGGTGGGCGCCTCCAGCCTGACGCCGAAGGACGAGGAGGACCTGGAGTTCGTCGAGGAGCTGGGGATCGACTACGTGGCCCTGAGCTTCGTTCGGCGGTCCGACGACGTGCGGGCCCTCCGCGACCGGTGCAGCGACGAGACGCTGATCATCTCCAAGATCGAGAAGGACCAGGCGCTCTCCGACCTCCCGGGGATCCTGAGGGAGAGCGACGGCGTCATGGTGGCCCGGGGGGACCTGGGGGTGGAGCTCCCCTACGAGGAGGTCCCCATGGTCCAGAAGCGGATCATCCAGGAGGGACAGCGCTTCGCACGGCCGAGCATCACCGCCACGCAGATGCTCGACTCCATGACGGACCAGCCGCGCCCCACGCGGGCCGAGGTCTCCGACGTGGCCAACGCCCTGCTGGACGGCACCGACGCCGTGATGCTCTCCGGGGAGACGGCCATCGGAGACTATCCCGTGGAGGCCGTGCGGACGATGGAGCGCATCGTACGCCGGACCGAGGAGGAGAGCGGAGCCGAGGCCGGCCGTGTCGCCCTGCGGGAGCGCGAGCAGCGCGCCGAGGTCCAGCAGACCACGTCGGCGGCCATCGCGGCCGCGTCGCTGCAGGCCGTCGAGCGGCTGGACCTGCCGTTCATCGTCACCCTGACCCGGAGCGGCTTCACCGCCCGCGTCATGTCGGCCCAGCGCCCGACGGTCCCGATCCTGGCCGTCACGGACCAGTGGCGCACCTACAACCAGCTGGCCCTGGTCTGGGGGGTCTATCCCGTTCTCCTGCGGGACGAGGTCAGCTACCGGACGATGGTGGGACGGGCCCGGGGCGAGGCCCTGAGTGCCGGCTTCGGGGAGGAGGGAGACGGCTTCGTCGTCACCGCCGGAGTGCCCTTCCACGTTCCCGGGACCACCAACATGATGCGGATCGAGGAGCTGTAGCGGCGGGTGGACGGTTCAAGCCCGCCGCCGCGGCGCCGGCCACGGCGGAGTGCCGGCGCGCCGTGAAGGTCCGCTTCCTCGGCACCGGCACCTCCTTCGGCGTGCCGGTCATCGGGTGCCGGTGCGAGGTCTGCAGCTCCGACGATCCCCGGAACCGGCGCACCCGCCACGGCATGCTCGTGGAGCAGGAGGGGCGGCGCCTCCTGGTGGACACCCCACCGGAGCTGCGGCTGCAGCTCGTGGAGGCCGGGGTGCGGCAGGTGGACGCCGTGTTCATCACGCATCCCCACGCGGACCACCTGCACGGCGTGGACGACCTGCGGATCTTCACGCTCCGCTCCGAGCACGCGCTCCCGGTGCACGTGGCTGACGAGTATCGGGACGAGATCCGGGACCGCTTCCCGTACGTCTTCTCGGAGCACGTGGAGCCCGACCCCGGCAGCACGGTCCCGGACCTGGAGCTCCGGACGTTCCGCGACCGTGAGCCCTTTCGCGCCGCCGGCTTCGAGGTCACGCCCTTCGGCTGCCCGCACGGCAGCTACACGAGCTACGGGCTGCGGGTGGGCGACCTGGCGGTGGTCGTCGACGCCAAGGAGATCCCGGAGGAGGCGCTCCCCCTGCTGGAGGGGGTCCGGGTGCTGGCGGTGAACGCGCTGTGGTTCGGCAATCCCCATCCCACCCACTTCAACGTGGAGGAGGCCGTGGACGCCGCCCGCAGGATCGGCGCCGAGCGGACGTTCCTCACGCACATGACGCATCGTCTCGAACACGGGGAGACGGCCGAGCGGCTGCCCGAGGGCGTCCGTCCCGCCCACGACGGCCTCGTGGTGGAGCTGTGAGCGAACGCGAGGGCGGGCTGGCGGTGCCCGGAGGGGAGGACCCGGGGAGCCTCGGCGCCGAGGTCGGGAGCTCGGTGCTGGCCGAGGCGGTGGACCGGATCGCCCACCAGCTGAAGAACCCCCTCCAGGCCATGACGGTGAACCTGGAGGTGATCCGGATGCGGGCGGCGGAGGGGGACGAGGAGGAGACGGAGCGGCTGACGGGCGTGGTGGATCAGAACATCCGGCTCGTGGACCGACGCATCCGGATGCTCATCGCCCTGGCCCGGCGGTCGCCCGAGGAGCCCCGGACCGGGGTCGACCTGGCGGAGTTCCTGCAGGAGGCGGCGGCCGCCTTCCGGCTGGACGAGCGGGAGGACGGACAGGGGCTCCGGCTCCGCCTGCCGGACGCCGACGGGGAGGGCGACGGCCTGTCGGTCCGGGCCAGGGAAGGGGCGCTCCTGGCGCTGGTCCTGGCCGCCGCCTCCGGGGCCCGGCACGCGGCCCGCGAAGGAAACGAGCCCTATCTGGCGGCCGGATCCGGCGAGGAGCCCTGGGTCGAGGTGGGCCCCGGGGGGCCGTGGGAGAGCGGGGAACAGCGGGACGAGCTCGCGGAGCAGGCCCGCCGGGCCGGCGGGGAGGTCGAGACGGACACGACCGGCGAGGGGCCCTTCCGCGTCCGCTTCCCGCGGGCCTGAACGGGCCGCCGGCCGTGCACCGGGCCGTCCCCTGGTGTTCGGACCGGCGCCCGGACGCCGCGGTATCATTGTCCCGGTTCCGAACCGCGCCGGCCGCGGGCGACCGGGCCCCGGTCCGCGGGACCCGCCGCCCCGGACGAGCCCCGAGAGCCGCTGAACGCACCCCGACTCGAGAGGTCTGACAGCTCCGTGTCCAACGACCTGGACCACATACGGAATTTCTCCATCATCGCCCACGTGGATCACGGCAAGTCCACGCTGGCCGACCGCCTCCTGGAGGCCACCGGGGCGGTGGAGCGGCGGAAGATGAAGGAGCAGGTCCTGGACTCCATGGACCTGGAGCGGGAGCGGGGGATCACCATCAAGCTGAACGCCATCCGGCTCCCGTACACGGCAGAGGACGGTGACGAGTACGAGCTCAACCTCATCGACACCCCGGGGCACGTCGATTTCACCTACGAGGTGAGTCGGAGCCTGGCGGCCTGCGAGGGCGCCCTCCTGGTCATCGACGCCGCCCAGGGCATCGAGGCCCAGACGATCTCCACGCTCTACCAGGCCATGGACGCCGACCTGGAGCTGATCCCCGTCCTCAACAAGATCGACCTGCCCTCGGCCCGGCCCGAGGACCTGCGGATGGAGGTCTGTGACCTGCTGGGCAAGGAGCCCGAGGAGGTCATCCTGGCCTCCGCCAAGGAGGGGACGAACATCGACCAGATCCTGGAGGCCGTCGTGGAGCGGGTCCCGGCGCCCTCGGGCCGGACCGACGAGCCGCTCCGCGCCCTCATCTTCGACTCCTTCTACGACAAGTACAGAGGGGCCGTCCCCTTCATCCGGGTCGTGGACGGCGTCGTGCGCCCGGGCATGGAGATCACCTTCGGCGCCAACGACTCCGTCTACGAGGTGGACGACGTCGGGTACCTGCGGCTGGGCATGCAGTCCACCGAGGAGCTCTCCACCGGCGAGGTGGGATACCTGACGGCGCAGATCAAGAAGATCCACGACACCAAGGTCGGCGACACCATCCTGGACGCCAGCGACCGGGCCGAGGAGCTGCTGCCCGGCTACAAGGAAGTGAAGCCCATGGTGTACGCCGGGCTCCACCCCACCGAGTCCGATCACTTCGAGGCCCTGCGCGACGGCCTCGAGAAGCTGAGCCTCAACGACGCCAGCCTCCGGTACGAGCCCGAGACCTCGGAGGCCCTGGGCTACGGCTTCCGCTGCGGCTTCAACGGGCTCCTCCACATGGAGATCGTCCAGGAGCGGCTGGAGCGGGAGTTCGACCTGGACCTGATCACCACGATCCCGAACGTGGAGTACCGGGTGACGCTGACCGACGGGGAGCAGATCGAGGTCGAGAACCCGGCGAAGTTCCCGGACCGGGGCGAGATCGAGAAGGTCGAGGAGCCCTACGTCCGGGTCCGGATGCTGACGCCCGACGACCACATCGGAAACATCCAGAAGCTGTGCGAGGACCGGCGGGGCGAGTACCAGGACATGCGGTACCGGGACCCGGAGCGGGTGGAGATCGTCTACAAGCTCCCGCTGGCCGAGATCGTCCTGGACTTCTACGACCGGCTGAAGTCCGTCTCCCGCGGCTACGCCACCATGGAGTACGAGCCCGTGGGCTACGAGGAGTCGGACCTGGTGAAGCTCGACATCCTGCTCAACAAGGATCCCGTGGACGCCCTGAGCACGATCGTGCACCGGGACCGCGCCTACGACCGGGGCCGGAAGGTCACGCAGAAGCTGAAGGAGCTGATCCCGCGGCAGATGTTCGAGGTCCCGATCCAGGCGGCCATCGGCAGCGAGGTGGTGGCCCGGGAGACCCTCCCCGCCCAGCGCAAGAACGTCACGGCCAAGTGCTACGGCGGAGACGTGACCCGCAAGCGGAAGCTGCTGGAGCGTCAGAAGGAGGGGAAGAAGCGCATGAAGAAGGTGGGCACGGTCGACGTGCCCCAGGAGGCGTTCATGGCCCTGCTGGAGGTGGGCGACTGAAGCTGGCCGCGCGCCCGCGCCGCCGCCGGTGACCACCGGGACGCCCGGGAGCTCCGACCACAGGCGTCTCGGGGTGGTGGGCACCCTGGTGTGGGACACCATCCACGGCCGGGACGCGACGCGAGACGCCCCCGTGGAGGAGTGGGGCGGCATCGCCTACGCCCTCTCCGCCTTCGAGGCCGCGGGACCCCGCGGCTGGACGCTCGTTCCCATCATCAAGGTGGGGAAGGACATGCAGGGCAGGGCCCGCGAGCTGCTGGACGGCCTGGAGCGGGTCGGATCGCTGGAGGGGGTGCGCTTCGTCGACGAGCCCAACAACCGGGTGGAGCTCCGCTACCGGGACGCCGGAGAGCGCACCGAGCGTCTCAGCGGCGGCGTCCCGGGATGGAGCCGGGAGGAGCTGGTTCCTCTGGCGGCCTCCTGCGACGCCCTGTACGTGAACTTCATCGCCGGCTGGGAGATGGACCTCCCGGTGGCGCGCCGGCTCCGGGACGTCGTCGGGGGCCCCGTCTACGCCGACCTTCACTCCCTCTTCCTGGACGTCGGACCGGGCGGGGTCCGCCGCTCCCGGCGGTTGGACGAGGGTGCGGAATGGGTCTCGTGCTTCGACTTTGTCCAGGTGAACGAAGACGAGCTCGGGCTGCTGGCCGGCCCGGGCACGGACCCGTGGGAGACGGCGCGGCAGCTGGTGGCCGACGGGCGAACCCGGGCCGTGCTCGTGACGCTGGGGGACCGCGGCGCCCGGTGGGCGGCCACCCCCGAGCTCGCTGAGGCCGGCGGCGGAGGATCCGGAGGCGTCGTCGACGGCGAGGAGCCGGTGTCGGAGTCGGTCGACGACCCGGACCCCACCGGCTGCGGCGACGTGTGGGGGATCACGTGCTTCGGATCCCTCCTGTCCGGGGACCCGGTGCACGGGGCGGTCCGGCGCGCCAACCGGTTGGCCGCCCGCAACGCGCGGCGTCGCGGGGGCCGGGCGGTGGCGGAGACGGGAGACGCGGGGCGAACTCTGGAGACGGGGGAGGGGACGTGAGCCGGGTGGTCTCGGTGCCGTCCGTCCTGGATCAGGACGGATTCGAGGAGATCGTGGAGGAGACGAACCGCGCCACGGAGGCGGGGGACGGGCGGGTGATCTACGACACCCGCCGGGTCCGCTGGGTCTCTCCGTACGGGCTGGTGGGGCTCCTGGCCGCCGGCAAGGTGGCCCGCGAGCGGACGGGCCTGGCGCCCAGCATCGAGCGGCCGGAGTCGAAGGACGTCCGCAGCTACGTGGAGCGAATGGACTTCTGGCCGAACGCGGCCGAGGTGTTCGACCTCCCCGAGCGGAGCGGCCGCTCCCATCGGGAGTCCGACGCGCTGCTCGAGATCACCCCCATCCGGTCGCACCGGGACGTTCACCAGGTGGTGGAGCGCGTCCGCGACCGGGCGTCGGCCATCCTCCAGAAGAAGCTGGGCCACCCCAAGCCGTCGGTCATCCAGTTCAGCGTCATGCTGTCGGAGGTCTGCCAGAACGTGCTGGAGCACGCCCAGGCCGACGGCTGGGTGTGCGCGCAGACCTACTACTGGAAGGAGCGGCTGGGCCGGGACGTGGTGGTGCTGGCGGTCATGGACGTGGGGGTGGGGTTCCAGGGGTCGCTGGCGAAGGAGCACGCCCGCCGGTACGGCGACCGCTGGTCCGCGCTGAAGGCGCTGGAGGCGGCATTCCTGGAGGGCGAATCCCGCTTCCACGATCCCGGCCGGGGCCAGGGGCTCCAGGCCATACGGCGGCAGGTGGACCGGTGGAACGGCGAGATCCGGATCCGGAGCGGCGACGCCTCCATCGCGCGCGTCCCCGAGTGGGACGACATTCCGGGGACCGAGGAGGGGCTGCCGGAGTTTCCGGGGGCCCAGGTGCTGATCGTGATCCCGGCACGTGAAGAGCGGGACGGGGAGGGGGGCGGACGTGAGCGCTGACGAGGCCAGGGAGACGCCGCGGGCCGGCGGCCTGCAGCCGGAGGTCTCGGAGACGAGCCTGTACAGCTATCTCGTCACCCGGCACACCGGCCGGGCCGTGCGCATGAGCATCCGGGAGCAGATCGTCGCCTCGGACGGCCCGCTGGTGGCCGTCCTGGACTTCCGGAACGTGGCGGTCATCGACTTCAGCTGCGCCGACGAGGTCGTGGCGAAGCTCGTGGACGAGATCCGGTCCCGGGACGGGCTCGAGGAGACGTGGTTCTTCTTCCGGGGCCTCGAGGAGCATCACCTGGATCCGGTGGAGTCGGCCCTGGTCCGGCGGACGCTGGCCGTGGCCGGGGAGAGCGCGGGCGGCGACCCCATGCTGGTCGGGGCCGTGGAGGGAGACGATCGGGCGGCCTGGAGGACCGTGCAGAGGCTGGGACGGGCAGGGGCCTCCGACGTGGCCGGCGAGATGGAGCGAGCCGTCGAGGAGGTGCGGGGCCTCCTGGACCGGCTCACGCGCCGTCGGCTGGTGATGGCGGATCGCCGCCACTACGTCTCCCTGCGGCGAACGCTCTCCGATACGTCCGGCGGGCAGCAGCCGGACGGCCGGGAGGAAGGCGGGCCGTGAAGCGGGTCGGCGCGGCCGCCGCCGCGCTCGTCGTGCTGGCCGGGCTCGCCGCCACCGGCGGCTACTTCTACCTCCGCTCCTCCCTGCAGTCGCCCTCCGGAGCCGTGGAGGTCCCGTCGTCCACGGAAGGGGGACCGGAGGCACAGGTCCACGTCCGGGTCGACGACCACGGGGTCCCCCACGTCCGGGCCGACACGCTCCCGGATGCCCTCTTCGCCCAGGGCTGGCTCCACGCCAGCCACCGGCTGTGGCAGATGGAGCTCCTGAAGAGGTCGGCCCGGGGGCGGCTGGCGCAGATCTTCGGGGCGCAGGCGCTGCCGGTGGACCGGCTGTCCCGGACCCTGGACCTGTGGGGCGCCGCCGGCCGGGCGCTCCGCTCCCTGGAACCGCGGGAGCGGGCCCTGCTGTCCGCCTACGCCGCCGGGGTGAACGCCCGGATCCGCAGCTGGGAGGGGGCCTGGCCGCCGGAGTTCGTGATCCTGGGGATCGAGCCCGGGAACTGGTCGGCCCGGGCCAGCCTGGCGGTGGGAAAGGTGATGTCCCTGGACCTGACGTTCTGGCAGACCGAGCTCTCCCGCTGGAACGCCTCGCGCGTCCTCCCGCCGGAGAAGCTCCGCTTCCTGGAAGCCGGCTATCCGGAGTGGGCGCCGACGATCCTGGAGGACAGCGTGCCGCTGCCGGAGGGGGTCGAGCCCACCGCGGCGGGGATCGAGCTCCCCGCGGCGGGGGACACCGCCGCGGCCCCGGCCTCCGGTACGGCGGCCCGATCGCGGTCGCAGGGGACCGATCGCTGGGACCCCTTCGCCTTCCTGGGCCGACGGTCGGCACGCCGGGCGTCGAACGCGTGGGTCGTGGGGGGCGAGCACACCCGGAGCGGTCATCCCATCGTGGCCAACGACATGCACCTGGGCCTCCGGGCGCCGGCCACCTGGTACCTGGCCGCGATCTCGGCCGGGCGCGGCTACGCCGCCGGAGGCCTGACCCTCCCGGGGGTTCCCGGCGTCGTCGTCGGCTTCAACCGCGGCGTCGCCTGGGGCTTCACCAACGGCATGGTGGACGACATCGATTTCGCCCGGGAGGAGGTGGGCCCCGAGGGGCGGCGCTACCGGGACGGCGACACGCTCCGCCCCTTCGCCGTCCGCCCCGAGACGATACGGGTCCGCGGTCGGGAGAGCCCCGTGCTCCACCGCGTGCGGTCCACCACCCGCGGCCCGGTGATCACCGACGCCGTGGAGGGGCTCGACGGGACCCTGGCGGCCCGCTGGGTCCCGGCCGAGACGACGGGAGAGCTGCGCGGGCTCCTGGGGATGAACCGGGCGCGGACGGCCGCCGCCTTCGACAGCGCGGTGCGGGAGTTCGCCTCGCCGCACCAGAACGTGGTCTTCGCCGACAGCCGCGGGAACGTGGGGTACCGGCTGAGCGGGCGGATCCCGGTGCGGCCGGGATGGTCCGGTGCGCTGCCGGTGCCGGCGTCGCGCTGGGAGGGAGGGTGGAGAGGCTTCTGGCCACCGGCCGCCCACCCGGCTGGGGAGGACCCGGAGCGGGGCTTCTTCGCCACCGCCAACAACCTGCAGGCGCCGGGCCTGCACGGCGTGGTGGGGGGTGACTATCCCCTCCCGTTCCGGGCCCGTCGGCTCGTCGATCGCCTGTCGGGAGCCGCGTCCTGGACGCCGGACGCCACGGCCTCCCTGTCGCGCGACGTCCGGAGCCTCTTCGCGGCGCGGGTCCGGGACCGGGCCGTGGCCGCCGCCCGGCGGGCCGGAGCCGACTCGGCGGCGGCCGTCCTCTCGGCCTGGGACCGGAGGGTGGACACGGCCGCCCGGGGCGCGCCGCTCTTCTACGCGTGGCTCTACGCGCTCCGCGACCGGATCGCCGCCGACGAGTACGGGGGAGGCGGGCGCTGGGCCTACTTCCCCGACGGCGCGCTGCTCCGGATCCTGGAGGGCGAGGGCGGCGACGCCTGGGTGGACGATGTGGGCACCGAGGACCGGGAGACGCTGGCCGAGCTGGAGGCGGCCGCCATGGAGGACGCTGTCGGGGCGGTGCGCGGCCGGACCTGGGGAGAGCTCCACCGGGAGGTGCACCGCCATCCGCTGGGACGCGTGGCGTGGCTGGACGCCCTCTTCGGCTTCGACGTGGGGCCCTACCCGGGGCCGGGCGCCCCCCACACCCTGCGCCCGGACGACTACGCCCGCTGGGAGGAGATCGGCGGGGAGTCGTGGAGGCCACCCTGGATCAGCGACTACGGCCCCACGGAGCGTTTCGTGGCGGAGCTGCGACCCGACGGTCCCGAGGCCCGCTTCCTCCTGCCCACGGGGCAGAGCGGCAACCCCTTCAGCGACCACTACCGCGACATGTCGGAGCGGTGGCGGAGCGGGGAGCTGATTCCGGTCTCCCTCCCGCGGGATCGCGAGGATCGGGAGGGCGGCCGCAGCTACGTGCTCACGCCCCGGTGACGGCCGACGGAGCCCCCCGGCCGGCCGTCGGGTCGAGATCGAAACTCGCCCTCGTTGACGGGGTTAATACCCGTTGGTAGCTTGCGCCGAGCGGTCCGTTCGGGCCGCATCCTCCAATCTCCGAGCCGCCGCGATAGCATGAGCGAGCCCGCATCGGGGGGCACCTCCACGATCAGCGACCGCGAGCGAATCGAGGCCGTCCTCGACTCCATCCGTCCGGCCATCCGCCAGGACGGCGGCGACATCGAGCTCGTCGACTTCGAGGAGGACGAGGGACGCGTGCGGGTCCGGATGGTGGGAGCCTGCTACGCCTGTCCGATGTCGATGATGACGCTCAAGGCGGGCGTCGAGCAGCGGCTCCGGATGGAGGTCCCGGCCGTCCGGACCGTCGAGGCCATCTGAGCCGAGGCACGCCGGACTCCCACCCCGTCGCCGGAGCGGCGGACCACCGAGAGACCGTCGTTCCCGGGACCCGCCCGGCGCTCCCGATCGCCGGACCGCCGACCCCCCATCCCCCCTGCAACGAGAACCAGCTGGCCACGAGAGGAGCCGCATGGAGAAGGACACGCTGATCGAGGAACTGGAGAACGCCCTGTCCGGGGTCCACAGCGACCGCGCCGACGACGACGTCGTGTCGGCCGGCCTGGTCCGGGACCTGGAGGTCTCGGACGACGGCGACGTGCGGTTTCGTCTCCTCCTGGACCCGCGCGACTCCTCCGACCTGGCGGCGGAGGTGCGGAACGCGGCCTCGCTGGTGGACGGGGTGAGCTCGGTGCGAGTGGAGGTCCGCTCGCCGGCGGACGACGAGCGGCAGACCGTGGACGCCGCCGGTCCCGCGGCGGGAGCGACGGCCGGTGGGGACGACGGGGCTGGGGACGACGGGAATGCACCGGAGACGCCGGAGGCCAGCGGTCGATCCCTGCCGGTCGTGGGACAGGGCGGCGGTGACGGCGGTGCCGGGAGCGCGCCCGGGGCCGGGGCCGGCGGCCCGGGCGGCCCCGCGCCGGGCTCCGAGCCGGTGAGCCGCGAGGAGGCGTCCCGGCACCCCTCCGAGGCCGAGGAGCTCGAGGGCGTGCGACACGTGGTGGCGGTGAGCTCCGGGAAGGGCGGCGTCGGCAAGTCGACGGTGGCCACGAACCTGGCCGCGGCGTGGGCCGACGAGGGACACAGCGTGGGCCTCCTGGACGCCGACATCTACGGGCCCGACATCCCGACCATGTTCGGCGTCCACGACAAGCCGCGCATGGCCGACGACCGGGTGATTCCGCTCGAGGCCCACGGCGTGAAGCTGATGAGCATCGGCTTCCTCGTGGACGAGGACACCCCCGCCATGTGGCGTGGGCCGATCATCATGGGCATCGTCCGGCAGTTCCTGCAGCAGGTGGAGTGGGGCGAGCTGGACTACCTGGTCGTGGACCTCCCGCCGGGCACCGGCGACGCCCAGCTCTCCCTGGTGCAGCTGTGCAAGGTCACGGGCGCCGTCATGGTGACCACCCCCCAGGACGTGGCCGTGGGCGGCGTGCTCAAGGGTATCCGGATGTTCGAGAAGCTGGAGGTCCCCGTGGCCGGGGTGGTGGAGAACATGCGCGGCTTCGTCTGCCCCAGCTGCGGCGAGTCCCACGAGATCTTCGGCTCCGGCGGCGGGGAGAAGCTGGCCGCCTCGCTGGCCATGGACTTCCTGGGAGCCGTGCCCCTGGGCGTGGCGGTGCGCGAGGAGGGCGACCGGGGGATGCCCACCGTCATCGGACGCCCGGACTCCCCCGAGGGTGAGGCCCTGCGCCAGATCGCCGTCAGCACCTCGGAGCGCCTGGAGGAGATGAAGGACGCCGACGGGGAGGACGCCGGATCGGAAGAGCGGGACGGAGAGCCCTCCGGCGCCGCCGCGGGATCGGGGGAGGGGCCGGCCGCGGGCTGAGCCGCCCCCGGGTCAGTCCCGGACGCTGATCCGTACGGATCCCAGGGCGGAGGACAGGTCCAGCGTCAGCCGATGCTCCGCCGACGACCAGTTCTCGCTCCGGTAGCCCTCGTCGGTCCGCTCGAAGCTGCCCGGCACGTCGAAGGACGCCAGGAAGCTCTCACGGCGGATCCTCACGCCCAGCTCCTCCGGGAAGACCAGGCGCAGGGAGCCGAGCCCCACCTCCACGGTGGCCGTGGCGTCCCGGGTCCACTCGCCGGTGAAGTCCAGCCGGACGTCGCCGACGCCTCCCTCCAGCCGGAGCTCGCCGAAGCGGGCGTTGCCCAGGCTCCGGGTCCGGAGCGACGCCGCCCCGGCCTCGATCTCCAGCCGGTCCATGCGCTCCGGGTTCGGCCGCTCGAACGTCAGCTCCGTCTCGCTGGCGCCCGTCTCCAGGCTCAGCGAGGTCAGGGGGAGGCCGCCCAGGCGGAGCGTCGACTCGGCCGCCCCGATCCTGAGGCTCAGGGAGGTGGGAACCGAGCGGGAGAGCCCCAGGTCCAGGGTGCTGCTGGCCTCGTTCAGGTTCTCCAGTCCGCCCAGGTCGAAGTCGATGTCCAGGCCGTCCCACCGGATCCAGCGGCCCCCGTCGCCGGTGCTCTCCATGCCGAGCTCGAGGAGGGCGGAGCCGTCCTCCCGGGTCCACCGTCTCGTGGGCTCGAAGCGCGAGGCGTCGTAGCGGACGTACTTCTGATAGAGGTAGCCCGGGTCGGCGCGGTCCACCGTGATCCTCCCGGCGGCGTACTCGACCTCGACGTCCATCCGCTCGGCCTGGTCCACGTCACGCCGGGCGGTGCGGACCTCCGTCATCTCCTGCGACCGGACCCCCGCCGGTAGGGCGAGGAGCAGGAGGGCGGCCCCGACGCCGGCCGTGAGCGCGCCGCTACGCACGGCGGTCCTCCCCGGCCTCCGGGGCGCCACCCGCCCCCGGCTCCCGGGGATCCCGGCCCGAGACGGGGGGCTCGGCGCCCTCATCGGGCGACGGCCCGCCGGTCTCGGGGCCCGGAGGAGGCGCGGACTCGTCGCCCGCCGGCGGCACCGGCGGCGTGGACCCGCCGCCCGGTCCGCCCGGACCGGCCCAGTCGTCCCGCGTGCCGGCGTAGGAGAGCGCCACGCCGCCGAACCCGGCGGTGAAGGCGATCCAGGTCACCACCGTGGCACCGGCCCAGGCCAGGCCGTACAGCGGGCCGGTGACGCCGCCGAAGAAGTCCAGGAAGGAGATCACGACGTACAGGATCTGGAGCGCCGCCAGGCCGACGAGGAGCGTCCGGTACGGGCCGGAGGCCAGCCGCCGGAGCCAGTCGTAGCCCCGCTCCCGGACCAGGTCGCCGACGGCGTAGCCCACGGCCACGTAGCCACCGGCGAAGGCCAGGGCCACGGCGAGCATGAACACCGGTATGAGCGGCACCGTGAGTATGCCCACGGCGAGCACGACCAGGGCCGGGAGGAAGAGCACCTGTCCCGCCAGGCCGAGCAGGAAGGAGCGCACGAAGCTGTGCCGCACCGTGGCGGCGGTGACCTCGAACTCCTCCCGGGCGAAGTAGAGGGGGATGGCGCCGAAGATCGCCAGGACGATGAAGAAGCTGATGGTCAGCGACAGCTTGTTGAACCCGTCCCGGAGGTTGTCCCAGATGGTCCAGCCGATGCCGCGGTCCGGACCGTAGCGCTCCTCCCAGTCGTCGTCCGCCTCGGGAGGCGCCGGCGGCTCGCCGAAGGACTCCTCCATGTCGCGGGTGATGGCCCGGTCGCCGCCGATGGAGACGAGTTCGCCGCCGATGCTCCCGCCCCGGTTGGTCACGGAGCCTCCGACCTGGAGGATGTCGCCCTCGACGACGGCGGTGGACTCGAGTACCAGGTCGCCGTCCAGCACCAGCACGTCGCCGCCCACGTCACCGGCCACCGTGAGCTCACCGGAGAGCAGCGCCACGTCACCGGCCACGCTCCGGCCTTCCTCGATCTCGTAGTCGTCGTGCACGACCAGGGAGGCCTCGCCCATGGCGCCCACGCCGCGTCCGACCCGCTCCAGCGAGCTCCGGAGGCGCCGGAGTCCGTCCCGAAGCTCGTCCAGGGGACGGCCGGACGGCGCCACGCGGGTCTCCTCCCCCGTCAGCGTTCCGGTGTCGGCCGCCGCGCTCTCTTCCTCGCCCGCGGTCTCGGTGTCGGGGGCGGCGGTGGGCGCGCTCCTCTGCGCCACCGCGGCCAGCTCGGCGACGGCCGCGGTCAGCGCGTCGGCAGCGGCGGAGTCGGCGCCGGAGGGCGGCGACCACGCCTCCAGGGACGCGGCCAGGTCGGCGCCGCCGGGATCGACGCGGTTCCGCAGGAACTCGCGCCAGGCCGATTCGAGCTCGCCGCCCGGCGTGTAGCCGGCGCGGGTCTCTCCACCCACGACGACGTCGCCGTCCTCCAGGGCGATGTCCGCCGCGGTCCCGTCGGAGAGCTCCGCCATGAGCGCCGCCCGGTCGGGCCCCACGGTAATGGAGACCTCTTCCACGACGGCGGTGTCGGCGGCCTCCTGCGCCTGGGCCGGGAGCGGCGAGGCCCCCGGACCGGCGGCCCATGCCAGGGCCACCGCCGCGGCCGCCGCCAGGAACGCGCGTGCCGATCTCCGGATGGTGCGGGTCGAGTCTCTCATCCTTGCTCCTTCTATGATCGACGCGCCGAGCCGAGGGCCGGCACGGGGAGTTCCATGAGCTTGAAGACGGTCACCGAGGCCAGCGTCCCGAGGACGGCGAGGACCGCCAGGATCGCCGCGGCCGCACCCGGCGTCAGCGACTGCGCCGCCTCCACCGCGGTCGGGCCGATCCCGGTGTCGACCAGGATGCGTCCGGCGCCGACGACCAGGTCCCACAGCGCGGTCCGGGCCCACTCCGCCGCCACCGAGAGGACGGACTCCAGGGCCACTCCGCCCCGCGTGAACAGCCAGGTCCAGAACCCGATCGCCGCGAGGGCGAGGGCCCCGGCGGAGACGCCGGCCACCGGCGTCCAGTTCCGGGTCAGCAGCTGCACGTACCACGGCTTCGCCAGGTCGACGCGGCTCATCACGGCGTCCGCGAAGCCCGGCGACGGGGCGTGGTACGGGAGGCCCGAGAGCGCGACGTGCAGTTCCTCCAGGGAGGCCAGCTCCCGGCGACAGCGGGCACACCCGTCCAGGTGCTCCCGCCGCGGCGCCGGAAGCGTGCCTTCCTGCATGGCCACGCGCTCCAGCTCCTCCGTCTCGAGGTGCTGTCGGGTTCGTTGTTCGTTCATCGTCTGATCCTCTCCTCGGTTCGCCCCACCCTACGGGGACCGTGGCTCAGAGGTTTCAGGCCTCGCTCCCCTCGGGCCGGAGATGGGCGAGCCTGTCCTGCAGCTCCCCGCGGGCACGGTGGATGTACGTCTTCACCGTGCCCAGCGGCGTGTCCATGATCTCGGCGATCTCCCGGTACGAGTGGCCCTCGATGTGGCGCAGCATGACGGCGGTCCGGTACTCGGGCCGCAGCTCGCCGATGGCCTCCTCGATCTCGTCGCCCAGGGCCCGGGCCTCGGCGACCTCGTCCGGGCGCTCGCCCCGGGCCTCCAGGGTGATGGACGTCGCCTCCTGCCGCTCCTGGCTCACGGCGTCGGGGGCGCCCTCGATGGAGACCGTGTCCAGCCCCTTCTTTCGGACGTGGTCGATGGCAAGGTTGTGGCCGATCTTGAACAGCCAGGACGAGAACTGGTAGCTGGGATCGAAGCTGTCCAGGTGATTGAAGGCGCGAACGAAGGCCTCCTGGGCCAGGTCCTCGGCCAGCTCCTGGTCGCGGACCGTGCGGCGGATGAGGGAGAACAGGGGTCGCTCGAACCGGGACACGAGTTCCCGGGCCGCGCGCTCGTCGCCCCCCTCGCACAGCTGGGCCAGCTCCTCGTCTGTCTGCGCCTCGTAGTCCACCCGGCGCTCGCTCGCTTCGTTCGTGGTGATGCACCATTCCCCGCCGGCTCCCCCTACGGGGCGCGGCCGGTACGAGTTTCAACGGGCGACAGCCCGTAGACGTGACGCAACGTAAGGGAAGCTCGCCGTCGGCCCCGAGGATCCGAACGCGGGCAGGGCGGGCGAGACCGGACACCGACCGGAGGAGGGAGGGAACGACATGACGGACGGAGCGACCACGGTGGGCGTGGTCAGCGACACCCACGGAACGCTGCGGCCCGAGGTCCTGCGCCTCTTCCGCGGCGTGGACCTCATCCTCCACGCCGGCGACGTCGGGGATCCACAGATCCTCACCGATCTCGCCACGCTGGCGCCGCTCCGGGCGGTGGAGGGGAACGTGGACGGTTGGGACGTGCGCCGGGAGGTCGAGGAGGACGTGGAGCTGGAAGTGGCCGGCGTCAGGATCGCCGTCGCCCACGGGCACCGCGTGGCGGACTTCGGGTCCCTCCTCGATCGGTTTCCCGACGCCCGGGTCGTCGTCCACGGCCACAGCCACGTCCCGAAGGTGGACCGGCGGGAGGACGGGCGGCTGCTCCTGAACCCCGGGAGCGCGGGTCCGAAGCGCTTCCGCAAGCCCGTGACCGCCGCCCTGCTCCGGATCCTGCCGGACGGCGAGCTGGAGGTCGAGGTCCGGGACCTGGAGTCCGGCGAGGAGTGGCGGCCGACCGGCGGCGAGGCGGATCAGGCCTGACAGTCGGGGCAGAAGAAGGTGCTGCGTCCGGACTGGACGATCCGCCGGACCGGCGACCCGCATCCGGGACAGGGCTCTCCCTCCCGGCCGTAGACGAGCACGTGGTTCTGGAAGTCCCCCGGGCGGCCGTCGGCGCCGACGTAGTCCCGGAAGCTTGTGCCGAAGTGACGGATGGCGGCCTCGAGCACGTCCTGCAGCGAGCGGCTGAGGCGCCGGGTCTCCTCCGCCCCCAGGGAGCCGGCGGGCCTGCGGGGGTCGACTCCGGCGCGGTGCAGCGACTCGGAGGCGTAGATGTTCCCGACCCCGGCCAGCCGCCGCTGGTCCATGAGGAGGTTCTTCACCGCCGCCCTGCGGCCGTCGAGGATCGTGGCCAGGAGCTCCGGCCCGAACTCCGGGTCCACGGGCTCGGGGCCGAGGTCGCCCTCCCGCTCCGTCCACTCCTCCGCGGTGAGCAGCCGGAAGCCCCCGAGCCGTCGCTGGTCGTCGTAGTAGAGGGTCGCCGTCCCGTCGTCCAGGTCCATCTCCACCTCCACGTGCGAGAAGCGCGACGGGTCGGGCGGCTCGCGGCGGACCATGAGGCGGCCGGTCATCCGGAGCTGCACCTCCAGCACCAGCTCGTCGTCCAGCCAGAGGAGGGGATACTTGGCACGGCGCTCGACCCGGGTCACCCGCCGGCCCACCACGTCCCGGGCGAAGGCGGCCTCCCCCTCCCGGTTCATCAGGATGTCGTCGTGGGTCACCCGTACCGCCGTGATCCGGCGGTCCTGCAGGTCGCCGGAGATCTCCCGGGTGATGGTTTCGGCCTCGGGCAGCTCGGGCACGGGATCGTCGGCGGGCGGGGCCGGCTCCGGGTCCGTCAGGCGCCGGTGGCGTCCGGCGACAGCTCGTGGTGGCCGATGTCCGAGCGCCACTGCTTGCCCTCGAAGCGGATCCGGTCCGCTCCCTCCCGGCTCAGCGCGGCGGCCTCCTCCAGGTCGTCCCCCAGCCCCACCACGCCCAGCACGCGGCCGCCGCCGGTGACCAGGCGGCCGTCCTCGCGGTCGGTGCCGGCGTGGAAGACGAGCCGGTTCGGGCCGGCGACCCCGTCCGGGATCTCGATGTCCCGGCCCACCTCGTAGTCCCGTGGATAGCCGCCGCTGGCCAGCACGGTGATCAGCGCGGCCCCGGAGGACGTCTCGGGACGCCATCCCCGGAGCGTGCCCCCGCGGGCCACGGCGCGCATGGGCTCGGCCAGGCTGGCCCCGGTGAGGGGGAGGATCACCTGGGCCTCCGGGTCGCCGAACCGGCAGTTGAACTCGAGCACGCGCGGGCCGGACTCGGTGAGCATGAGACCGGCGTACAGCACGCCGTGGTACGGGGTCCCTCGCTCGGCGAGCCCCTCCAGCACGGGCCCGACGACCTCCCGCCGGACGGTCTCCACCAGCTCCGGGGTGGCCGCGGCCACCGGGGCGTAGGCCCCCATGCCCCCGGTGTTCGGCCCCTCGTCGCCCTCCCACGCCTGCTTGTAGTCGCGCGACGGGACCAGGGGCACCGCCCGCTCGCCGTCGGACAGGAAGAGCACCGAGAGCTCGTCGCCCTCCAGGCACTCCTCGACGACCACCCGGTCCCCGGCGTCACCGTACTTCCGCTGGACCATGATCTCGTCCACCGCCTCGCGGGCCTCCGCCACAGTGTCGCACACGTAGGCGCCCTTGCCAGCGGCCAGGCCGGAGGCCTTGACCACGACGGGGGCACCGACCCGCTCCAGGTGATCGCGGGCGGGCCCGGCCTCGCGGAAGGTCCGGTGCTCCGCCGTGGGGACGCCCTTCTGCTGCATCAGCTCCTTGGCGAAGGCCTTGGAGGACTCGATCCGGGCCGCGTCCCGTCCCGGCCCGAAGACGGGGAGCCCCCGCTCGGCGAAGACGTCCGCGAGGCCCGCCGCCAGCGGCGCCTCGGGCCCCACGACGGTGAGATCCACGGAGCGCGTCTCGGCGAAGTCGGCCAGGGCGTCCAGGTCGGAGCTCGGCACGTCGACGTTCCGCACGCCCTCGCCCATCTGCTCGGTTCCCGGGTTGCCGGGGGCCACGTGGACCGTGGCGTCGGGAACGTCGCGGTGGAGCTTCCAGGCCAGGGCATGCTCCCGGCCTCCGCTCCCGACGATCAGAAGGTTCTCCATCCGGGCCACTCCATGTGTCGTGTCTGGGAAGTGAAGCTCGCTCGAACGAACGCCGGTGCGTCGCGTGGACCGATCGCCTCAGAGTGAGGCCAGTGCCCGATCCAGGTCCTCCTCCAGGTCGTCCGGGTCCTCGATGCCCACCGAGAGGCGTACCAGGCCGTCGGTGAGACCGATGGCCCGCCGCTTCTCCTCCGGGACGGAGGCATGGGTCATGGCCGCGGGCACGGACACCAGGCTCTCCACGCCGCCCAGGCTCTCGGCCAGGGCGAAGACCCGCGTCCCCTCGGCCAGGCGACGCGCCCGGTCCGCGGATCCGGTCTCCACGGTGATCATCCCCCCGAACCCGTCCATCTGCCGCCGCGCCAGCTCGTGCTGCGGATGGTCCGGGAGCCCGGGGTAGAAGACCTCCTCGATCTCCGGGTGCTCCGCCAGGTGCTCGGCGATCCGTCCGGCGTTCTCGCAGTGCGCCCGCATCCGGGCGTGGAGCGTCTTCGTGCCCCTCAGCACCAGCCAGCAGTCCATGGGGCCGGGGACGGCGCCGGCCGCCTTCTGCTGATAGCGGAGCTCCTCCGCGATCCCGTCGTCGTCGGTGACGACGGCTCCCCCCACGACGTCGCTGTGGCCGTTCAGGTACTTGGTGGTGGAGTGGACCACCAGGTCGGCCCCCATCGTCAGCGGCCGCTGCAGGTAGGGGGTGGCGAAGGTGTTGTCGACCATCAGGAGGGCGTCGCCGTCGTGGGTCACCTCCGCGCACGCCCGGAGGTCGGACAGTCCCATCATGGGATTGGTCGGTGTCTCGACGTGCACGAGCCGGGTCTCGGGCCGCATCGCGTCGGACAGGGCGTCCACGTCGGACGTGTCGACGTAGGTGAAGTCGAGCCCGAAGCGCGACCAGACGGTCCGGAAGAGCCGGTCCGTGCCGCCGTAGACGTTCGCGCCGCACACCACGTGGTCGCCCCGGCTCAGGACGCCCTTGACCACCGCCTCGATGGCCGCCATCCCGGAGGCGAACGCGGCCCCGTGCCGTCCCGCCTCCAGCGAGGCCAGGTTGCCCTCCAGCGCTCCCCGCGTCGGGTTCGTGACGCGGGCGTACTCGTGGCCGCCCCTGGGCTCCCCCACCGCATCCTGGACGTACGTGGACGTCTGGTAGATGGGGGTCATCACCGCCCCGCTGGTCGGGTCCGGACGCTGGCCGGCGTGGATGGCCCGCGTTCCGAATCCCTGCTCGCCGTCTGCCATGCCGTCTCCCTCCAGTGCTCGCGTCCGCTCGTGCCCTCGCCCGGGCTCTCCGGGCGTGCGTCCGGTCCCGTCGACGGACGGCGGTCCGCCGCCCTCCGCGATCGGGGGACGATCCCGGTGAAGCTAGGCGGCCGCCGGCGACGGCGACACGCCGTTGACGACCGCGTCCACGGAGGCGTAGCGTACTCCTCTCGTCCCGGCATCTTTCCCCCTACGACAGGGCCTCCAGACGTGGCAGAAGAGCGAATCGTATCGGCATCCGGCATCCGGGGCGTGGTGGGCGCGGGGCTGGAGCCCGAGTCCGTGGCGCGCTACGCGGCGGCCTTCGGATCCGTCCTGGCCCGGGCCACCGGCGGCCGCGAGGGGGCGGTCCTGGTGGGGCGCGACACCCGTACGTCCGGTCCGATCTTCACGGACGCCGCCGCCGCCGGCCTCCGCGCCGCGGGCTGGGACGTCCGGGACGGCGGCGTGTGCCCGACGCCGAGCCTGCTGCTGGCGGTGGGGGACGGCGACGCCGCGGGCGGACTCGTCCTCACGGCCTCGCACAACCCGCCGGCCTGGAACGGCCTCAAGCTGGTGGGCCCCGACGGACTCTTCCTCTCGCCCGAGGAGGGCCGGAGGGTGCAGGAGCAGTTCCAGGAGGGTCCGGAGTACGCACCCTGGTCGGCGCTGGGCCGGCGGGAGGAGGGCGGGGACTGGTCGGCCCGCCACGTGGAGCGGATCCTGGGCCTGGACCTCGTGGACCCGGAGCGTCTCGCGGCCCGGGGCCTCCATGTGGCCGTGGACCCCGTGGGAGGAGCCGGCTGCGAGATCCTGCCCCGCCTGCTCCGCCGGCTGGGATGCAGCGTCTCCGGCATCCATCTGGACCCCACGGGCCGCTTCCCGCGGGAGCCGGAGCCCACGGCCGAGCACCTGGGCGCGCTGGGTGAGGCCGTCCGGGAGAACGGCGCCGACGTGGGCATGGCGGTGGACCCCGACGCGGACCGCCTCTCGCTGGTGGACGCCGACGGGGAGGCCGTGGGAGAGGACTGGACCCTGGCGCTGGCCGTGGAGCTCGTCCTGGCCCACCGCCCCGGCCCGGTGGTGACGAATCTCTCCACGAGCCAGGTCGTGGAGGACGCCGCCCGCCGTCACGGTGCCCGGACGGTCCGTACCCCGGTGGGAGAAGCCAACGTCGCTGCGGGAATGCACCAGCACGGGGCCGCGGTGGGGGGCGAGGGCAACGGCGGCGTCATGCTGGCCGACCTCCATGCCACCCGGGACGCGCCGCTGGCCGCGGCGCTCGTGGCCCAGCTGCTGGCCGAGCGTGACCGCCCGCTGCGTGACCTGCTGGGCCGGTGGCCCTCCTATCATATGGTGCGCTGGAAGGGGGACCTGCCGGAACGTGCCCTGGAGGAGGTGTACCGGGACGCCGAGGAGGCCGCGCCCGGCCAGCCGGAGGTGGACCGCCAGGACGGCCTCCGCCTTGCATGGCCGGATGAGCGGCGCTGGGTCCACGTGCGCCCCTCGGGAACCGAGCCCGTGGTGCGGGTCATGGCCGAGGCTCCGGGACGCGAGGAGGCCGAGGAGCTGGCGTCCTGGGCCCGGCTGCATCTCCGGGAAGACTGAAGACGAGACATCGAGAACTGGACGGCAGGACACTAGATATGTGCGGAATCGTCGGATACGTCGGGGAGCGGGAGGCCTCTCCCCTCCTCATGGAGGGACTGAAGCGACTGGAGTACCGGGGGTACGACTCCGCCGGCGTCGCCGTCGAGAACGGTGCCGGCCTCCAGATCCGGAAGAAGGCGGGCAAGCTGGACGGGCTCACCCGCCTCCTCCAGGACCGGCCGGTGGAGGGGACCATGGGGATCGCCCACACCCGCTGGGCCACCCACGGGGCCCCCACCACGGACAACGCCCACCCGCACCACGACTGCACGGGCACCATCGCCCTCGTGCACAACGGCATCATCGAGAACGAGGACGTGCTCCGGACGAAGCTCCAGGAGCTGGGGCACGAGTTCGAGTCGGAGACGGACACCGAGGTCCTGGTGCACCTGATCGAGGAGGCGTACGAGGACAACCTGGAGCACGCCGTGGCCGCCGCGCTCACCCAGGTGGAGGGCACGTACGCGCTGGTGGTGGTGAGCGAGCGCGACCCGGGCAAGATCGTCGCGGTGCGCCAGGGTGCGCCCCTCCTGGTGGGCGTCCCCGACGGCGACCGGGACGAGCGGTTCGTGGCGTCCGACGTGGCGGCCATCCTCGGACACACCCGGAAGGTCATCTACCTGGAGGACGGGGAGCTGGCCATCCTGGACCGCGAGGGCTACGAGACGCTCGAGATGTCCGGCTGGGGGAACGGCGGCGCGCCGCAGCCCATCGAGAAGGAGATCAGCCACGTCACGTGGGACCTGGAGCAGATCGAGCGCGGCGGCTTCGACCACTTCATGCTCAAGGAGATCTGCGAGCAGCCGGACACGATCCGGGACGCCATGCGGGGGCGGCTGCTGGAGGAGGAGGGCACCGCACGGCTCGGCGGCCTGAACGAGATCTGGGACGACCTGAAGGACGCCGACCGGATGGTGATCACGGCCTGCGGCACCAGCTGGCATGCGGCGCTCATCGGCGAGTACATGCTCGAGGAGCACGCCCGCATGCCGGTGGAGGTGGAGTACGCCTCGGAGTTCCGGTACCGGAGCCCCGTGGTGGACGAGGACACCGCCGTGATCGCCATCTCCCAGTCCGGCGAGACGGCGGACACGCTGGCCGCCATGCGGGAGGCCAAGCGCCGCGGTGCCACGGCCATCGGCATCGTCAACGTCGTGGGCTCGACCATCGCCCGGGAGACCGACGGCGGCGTCTATACGCACAGCGGTCCCGAGATCGGCGTGGCCTCCACGAAGGCGTTCACCGGCCAGCTCACCGTGCTGGCCCTGATCACGCTGAAGCTGGCCCGGGAGCGCGGCATGTCCATCCTCGAGGGGCGCGAGGTGGTGTCGGCCCTCCAGGAGCTCCCGGCCCAGGTCCAGCGGGTGCTGGACGCCGAGCGGGAGGACAGCAGCCTGGACGAGATCGTCGAGGCCTACTCGGAGCAGCCGAACTTCCTCTACCTCGGGCGCGGATACAACTTCCCCATCGCCCTGGAGGGGGCGCTGAAGCTGAAGGAGATCAGCTACCTGCACGCGGAGGGGTATCCGGCCGCCGAGATGAAGCACGGGCCCATCGCCCTCATCGAGGAGGGGATGCCCGCGGTCTTCGTGGCCCCCACCGACTCGGTCTATCAGAAGATCGTCTCCAACATCCAGGAGGTGAAGGCCCGGGGCGGGCGCGTCGTGGCCATCACCACGGAGGACAGCCAGACGCCGCCGGCCGAGGTGGACCACATCATCCGGGTGCCCCGGACCCTGGAGATGCTGCAGCCGATCCTGACGGTCGTGCCGCTCCAGCTCATGGCCTACCGGATCGCCGTGCGCCGGGGCTGCGACGTCGATCAGCCCCGCAACCTGGCCAAGAGCGTGACCGTGGAGTGACGGCCCCGCCCCGGGATCAGTGCCCGGGGAGGGGGGTATCAATCGTGCTCACCGGACCTTCCGACGGACACCGCCACGAGCAACGGTTTCGAGGATGAAGGACTACCTGACGCTGCTGAAGGAACAGGTCGGCAAGTACGCGGGGGCGCTCCGGGACGTGGTGCTGCTGGCGCCGTCGTACGCCATGCTGATGTTCCGGATGCTGAACGATCCCCGCCTCTCCCGCCGGCACCGGCTCTGGGTCGACGCCGCCATCGCCTACCTGGTCAGCTCGGACGACGTGATTCCCGAGGAGCAGTTCGGCGGCTACGGCTACCTGGACGACATCTTCTGCTGCGCGTACGTGGCCACCCGCATCGGCGAGGAGGCGGGCTGGGACCTGGTGGAGGAGAGCTGGCGCGGGCACGGCTCGGTGTACGAGCTGTCGCAGAAGCTGGTGGGGCGGGAGCAGGAGCTCCTGGGCCACACCGCCGGCGACGACGTGCTCCGCTTCGCCGGACTCGCCGAGCGGATGGACGACGAGGGTGCGGGGGAGGGGCCGGAGCACGGCGCCGACGCCCGGGGAGCCCGGACCTGATCGGACCGGGACGTCGCCTCGTCCGCGCGACGGCGCTGGGGGCCGCGGCGCTCCTGATGGCCGCCGCCGTCCCGGACGCCGCCCGCGGGCAGCAGCCGCTCCGGGCCCCGTCGGGGGCGGAGCTGGACGTGCCCCGCGATACCCTCCTGCAGATGCTCCGGGAGACCCGGGCCTACGGCGACACGCTGGTCCAGGACCCGGACGTGCTCTACTACACGGGCTTCTCCGCGGCCGTCACCGACAGCGCGTACGAGACCGCGCTCCCGTGGAACGCCATCGAGGTCCGCTCCGACTCGGTGGCCCGCGTGGCGACGCCGGGCAACCTGCGTGAAGGGGACCGGGCCTACCGGGCCTACGCGGTGGCCCGGATGGAGGCGTATCGGGCCCGCGACCCCGACGGCTCCACGCCCTCCTGCCGGGAGCGGATGGCGGACGAGGTCGAGCTCCTGGAGGCCTTCGCCCGGGGGTGGACCGTGGCCCGCATCTACTACGGCGCGCCTCCCTACCCGCCGCTGGACGAGATCGCCTTCCTCCACCGGCGCGGGATGCTGGCACCGTATCTGGCGACCGAGGGGGCGACACGCCTGGACCGGTGCGCGGAGGAGTGGGCCGGTGAGCACGCCGCCGAGATGGAGGCGTACCGGGAGTGGCGCAGGCGGGAGTTCCCGGGCGGGAGCTGAAGGACTCTTCCGGCTGACCCGTCCGGCTCCTGCCGTGGCCGACTTCTTGCGACTCTGACGGCGCCGCGGACGCGTCGACGGCGTCCCGATCCCGAGCCCCGCCGCAGCCCGCTGACCACGAGCCCCCGCCTCACCGATGGCGCTTCGACTCCACAACACGCTCACCCGGTCGCTGGAGCCGTTCGAGCCCCTGGAGGAAGGGCACGTCCGCTACTACACCTGCGGCCCGACGGTCTACGACCGGGCCCACATCGGGAACTTCCGGACCTTCGTGTGGGAGGACCTCCTCCGCCGCTACCTGGAGTGGAAGGGGTACCGGGTCACGCAGGTCATGAACCTCACCGACGTGGACGACAAGACGATCCGCGAGGCCCTGGAGCGCGGCGTCTCGCTCCAGGAGGTCACCGACCCGGTGACGGAGATGTTCTTCGAGGACTGGGAGACCCTTGGACTCGAGGACGTGGAGGCCACGCCCCGGGCCACGGAGACCGTGGACGCCATGATCCGGCTGGTGGAGAAGCTCGAGGAGGCGGGCCTCACCTACGAGAGCGACGGCTCCGTCTACTTCTCCATCTCCGAGTACGAGGACTACGGCCAGCTGGTGGAGCTGGACCCGGAGCAGCTGGAGAGCGCCGGCCGGGCCGAGAGCGACGAGGTCTACGAGAAGGACGACCCCCGGGACTTCGTGCTGTGGAAGGGGGGCGATCGCGACGACGAGGGGGAGGTGGCCACCTGGGACTCGCCCTGGGGCCCGGGACGGCCGGGCTGGCACCTGGAGTGCTCGGTCATGGCCCTGGAGGAGCTGGGCCCGACCATCGACATCCACGCCGGCGGCGTGGACCTGATCTTCCCCCACCACGAGAACGAGATCGCCCAGGCGGAGGGGGCCACCGGCGAGCCCTTCGTGCGCTTCTGGCTGCACGCGAAGCACCTGCTGGTGGAGGGCGAGAAGATGTCCAAGTCGCTGGGCAACTTCTACACGATCCCGGACCTGCTGGAGAAGGGGTACCGGGGCTCGGCGATCCGGTATCTCCTGCTCAGCGGGCACTACCGCAGCGAGCTGAACTTCACCCTGGACGGGCTGGACGAGGCGGAGCGGGCGCTGGACCGGCTGGAGGAATTCCGGCGCCGGGTCCGCGAGGCGGAGGTCGACGCGGACGCCGCCGACGGCCCCGCCGGGGAGCTGCCGGAGCTGGCGCGGGAGGCGCGGCGCGGCTTCGAGGCGGCCATGGACGACGACCTGAACGTGAGCGACGCCCGCGGCGCCATCTTCGAGCTGGTGCGCCAGGGGAACGGCCGCCTGGACGGCTCCGGCGAGCGGCTCACCGCCGACGCCCGGGACGCGGTGCTCGCGGTCCTGCAGGACTTCGATCGGGTCTTCGGCGTCCTCTCCCTCCGCGACCGGGAGCGGTCCTCGATTCCGACCGAGCTCCGCCGCTGGGTCGAGGAGCGGCTGGAGGCCCGGTCCGCGGCGCGAGAGCGCGGCGACTACGAGGAGGCCGACGCCATCCGCGACGAGATCGAGGCGCGGGGCATCCAGCTCGAGGACGCGCCGGACGGGACCACCCGCTGGAAGCTGCGGGAGGGGGAGTTCGCCGCCGTCGGCTCGTGACGGGCCGGCCCGAGCTGGAACTCGAGGGGCCCCGGTGGGTTACGGCGTCGCGGGTCCCGAACGAGACGCCGCTGGCATCGGACGTGCAGTTGACGCCCCCGGTCCCCCGGTCTATATTGGCCGGCTCCAATTGCTGACGTAGCTCAACGGGCAGAGCGTCGGATTTGTAATCCGGAGGTTGTGGGTTCGAGTCCCACCGTCAGCTCCATCGACGTTTCAGGAGCACGCGAAGCCCGACCTGGCCGTGAGCCGGGACGTGGACGGGTCCCGGGACATCGGCCCGCGGATCGAACCGGCCTCCCCGGCGAGCTCCGGCCGCCGGCATCTCGCAGGAGCCAGCAGCGCTGGGGTACCGAAGTGGCCAAACGGAGCAGACTGTAAATCTGCCGGCTTTCAGCCTTCGGAGGTTCGAATCCTCCCCCCAGCATTTCGCGCCCGCCGCCCCGCGGCGGGCCGCGGGACCCGACGTGACGCTCGCGGACGGACGAGCGAGGGTCGCGGGCGGGCCCGGACGGACGATGACGAACGAGACGGCGTGAGCGCATAAGCCTTCGACGAGACAGGAGCAGGACGGATGGCGAAGGAGAAGTTCGAGCGGACGAAGCCGCACGTGAACGTGGGCACGATCGGTCATGTGGACCACGGGAAGTCGACGTTGAC
>Ga0207797_1000361_pt1 | contig 34949 bp, 30 predicted proteins | sample PRCRCaboRojoPR_6_FD_187275 | JGI IMG/M metagenome (GOLD analysis project Ga0207797, IMG submission 187275) | Marine sediment microbial community from Cabo Rojo, Puerto Rico - PR CR 10% Liquid 1 (SPAdes) | ecosystem: Environmental > Aquatic > Marine > Coastal > Sediment | place: Cabo Rojo, Puerto... | reverse complement strand
AGGAACCTGGCCGGTACGAATGAGGCGTTGCGCTTTTTTTTGGATGTCGGGGCTCAGCCCTTCAAGTTCGTCTATAGCGATTTGAGTGAGAATCGTTTCTTGGAAGGTCGTGGAACATTTATAAAGCCGGGAGGTTTTTTCGTATCTCCTGAGGACTCCTTTCAGAAACCTCAACTTCTGTGCCGGATCGGAGATCAACCCAGCATACGCTTCGATCAAACGCCCACAGGGCGGTGGCGGCAAGGGTGGTAACATTGGCGGTCCCATGGCAGGCCGTCTTGGTCGCTTTTTGCTTAGGGCTCACATGGTAAACGTCTTTACAAATACATGGGCATATCTTCTTGCTTCAACGATGTTCAAGGTCGTACGCCGTAGACACGTTATCGTGTCCAAAATGACCCTATTCTTGATACGATGCCGCGATAAGCGCCCCTTTGGCCGTGGCATAGAGGGGATCTTTGGCCATTCGGGCTTCACTGATCTCTACGGGCAAATCCTCTCTGTCGACCATCATTTCAAATCGCTCCGCGAAACCATCCGGTTTGGCCGTCCCACCACTAAGAACGATTGGAATCGGTCGTCCGAGCTCCGGAAGTTTTGAAGTTTCTACGAGGGCTTCTTTCAACTTACGTACCAGTGTGAGTATCAAATCGTCATAATAGATATGGAGTGCATCCTCCACATCATCAGTCGGCTTTACGGTCAAATCGAGTTCTTTTTCCTTTATCATCTTGATCCGGGTATTCACCTCGCCGGTGACCGAAGCCACTGCGTCGTCTATAAAGTCGCCCCCTTTCCGGATACTGAAGGACAACACGGGAACCGACAGAAAGGCCAGACAGACATTGCACATCCCTCCACCGGCACTGATTCCGATACCCGTAAAATTCTCGGCCTCCAATTCGGAAAAAACGACTGCAAGACCTTCATTTATGCTCTTCGCCTTATACCCTTTATCTTCCAAATATCGCTTCAAAACGGCCTCATGGTAAATCACATCGCTGCTTGCCTCTTCAGGGATGCCCGGAATGGAGAAACACAATTGAGCATCGCGCTTACTGGGTGCACCTGCAAGGCCGTCAAGGATCCCCCTGATGATCTCTATGGCGTTCCCCTCCTTCGGGTTTAAGAGCCCCTGTTGCATTGGACGTCGCATTTCTACATTCATAATGTTGGCAAACGCCTCGGCCCCGTCTCCGAATATAACCAGCGTGTCATCCGACTTGTAATGATTGATCTGGTTCTGTTTCAAGATCTTCTCTGTAAATTTCGAATACCTCACCTCAATGAATGCATTGAGTTCCGAGGTAAACGCCAGTTTGTTGTCCTGGCTCTTGGCAATAGCGATCTTGGATGTCCCAATGTCCACACCCACCGATGATGTATCTAGGCCGGGATTCTTCTGAGAGGCGCTTCTGGGTGAGGATTCATGGGCAAGTACCTTATAGGCAGCCTCCGCAATCTCCTTGTCACGTTTCTTATCCTTCTTTTGTCGTTTTCGTGCCATGGAACAGACCTCCTTTTGCGACTGAGCCAGAACCCCGGATGTGAAGGTGTGGCATACTGATAGATCTCGAAAACACCGTACTTACTCTATTTTTATCAATTTTCCCTGAACCGGTCAAACAAAAACAGACAGTTAGAGGTGTCTGTGTCGTCATTGTCTCAATTGTTGGATACGATCCCGTGCCTGTCTCGCCAGGGCCGTTTCCGGAGCCAGGGCTATGACCTTTTTAAAAGCGGTAAGGGCCTTTTCTACCTCAAAATGATCGCTATAGGCCCGTCCCAGATCAAATTGTACAGCTGCCGAGCCTGGGGCATGACGCTCCGCCCTCTTGAGGGCGGCAATCGCTTCATCGTAGTTTCCCAGGGCGAGATGGGAAGCGGCCATGTTCTGAAGGGCCGTTACAAACCGGGGATTGTGTTCCAGGGCCTCCTTGTAAAAGGCGATCGCTCGGCCATAGGCGTCTTTGCCCCGATAGGCTTCCCCAAGATTATTCAAGGCGATATGGGGCGTTGCATAAAGCAAATCCTCGAGCGCTCGCTTGAAGTAAGGGATGGCTTCATCCCATCGCTCCAGTCGTAAATAGACGGCACCGAGCGCATTTTGGGCCTGTGGATAATCCGCCTTCAGATCCAGGGCTTTCTCCAAATGCTCAATGGCCAGTTCAAATTCATCCTTCGCAAAGTAGGTTAACCCCAAGTCATAGTGCGTGTATGGGTCTTTTTGATTCAACTCCTTGGCCCTGAGCAATTCCCGCAATGCGGCACTGGTGTTTCCCTCGGCTAGATATCCCTCCCCGAGTTGCCTGTAGGTTCTCGCTTTTTCTTGTCGAAGCACCTTACTGGAAGCACAGGATAACGGGAGAATTGAAAAAACACAGAGTATTGCCACCCATCGTTTCATATTGTTATGCTCCATCCATCTCTTCCGTTACGCATCATCCTATCCCTTGGATTTACATTGTCCGGGCCGGTACTAACGCTTGATCTGCCAGACGGTGATCTCTTTTTCCCCTAGGAAATGGACAATTTCCCGCGCAAGATCTTTGTCTATCAACAAACCCTTCTTCCCCCCGGCCGGCAATACGAGTAGCCCCGGAAGAACCAATGAGGTACTTCGATCCAGACCTCGGTTTGCCGCCAATAATTCCGGAGATTCCGTGTAGGAACACCCCAAAGCATCGAACAGGTCCTTTGCAATGCCCGTAAACGCGTCATCGAAACCAACGGAAACGACCTTTACCCCGCCTCTTTCTATAGAAGTCGCAGCATCCCCGTAGAATGTTCCGAAGTCAACGATGACATCGGTACCGGTCTTACCATAAACAATGTTGGCAGCTGTTTCTACCTGGAAACCTGCATAATCGAATGATATGGGAATCTGAGGTTCGTAGTAATACCCCATGGCTTCCGTCAAAGCAGAGACAAAAGCCTCCTGTCCCGTGTTTCCTTCAGCGATAATGGATGGATTCTCCGAAACCTTCTCGCTGCGACTCGATCCCCCGGCAGGGGTCTTTCCTTCGTCTGTAACATCGACGATGCGCACGCCTTCCTTTGCGAGATATCCAACGACCGCATCGGACGTTTTCTCCTTCGCCGTCTCGATGAGGGTAACCGCATAGTACACCGTGGATCGTTTACGATCTAATGGAAAGACCCAGTCCCCTCCCAAAATAACTTGTATTCCGTCATCAAAGACAGGCACCTTCAAATTTTGCCGGATTCTATTTTCGAAAAGAGACTCAAAAATTCGATCTAAAATGACTTCGGCCTCCGCATCCGTCTCTTCTTGAATGAGCACCACGTTTTTCCATGACTCCCGAATCGTCCGGACCAATTCTTGGGATAACGAAACGCCGGCCTCGAAAACGACATGCCGGCCGTCGTGGAGTTCGAGTACCGGAAACACGGAAAGGTCCAAGGGCGTATCCTCTCCATCCTCCCCGGGGAAATAACAGTAGCCGGACGCCAGCAAACGTCCTCCCATTTGTTGGGCAATCTTTGACACCAGGCGAAGCCATTGGGGCTTCTCGGTGGATCGTATGGCCGGAGGGGGCACAGCCGGGGCCATTTTTTGCTTCGCCGCTCTGAGGACCTTGTGACCTTTTCTCTCCTTAGGCGTCCCAAGGGCCGTCTCGTTCACGTCACTTAGCTCTTTTTGGCTTTTCCCGACTTCTGTTCCGCCGGGTTCTGTCCCCGGTTCCAACTGATCATCGGCAGACGACTCCGGAGTCGGCATCGACGCTGCCCCCGCTTGACTCAGCTGTTCCTCGTCCGCTACTTTGAGCTCGCCGGCCGCGGTCCGAATCGTCGCCGTCGCGGTCGGTTCAGGAACGGCCGGTTCGGGAGACCTGTGCGCCGTCATTAGCTCGGGGATACGGACCAGCTGCCCGGGATAGATCAAGTCCAGATCCTCAACCTGAGGATTGAGACGTCTGAAAGTCTTGAAATAAGCATCAGGGATCTCATGCCAGGCCACACCCAATTGACGGGTCACGATCTGAGACAGATAATCCCCTGATTGAACCTTATGGTAATCAAAGAGAACGTCGGGAATCATCGGGATGGTCACATATCGAGGTCCCACCTCCTCAGGCACGTCTTTCTCCTGAGGTGCAATATGTTTGAGAGGAATAACGATATTCTGACCCGGATAAATCTTATCCACATCCTTTATGTGTGGATTCATCTCTTTCAAAATTTCAACAAACTGGGGAAAGTTCTCTTCCGCAATCCGTCCCTTCCGTCGAAGTATCTCCCATATATGATCGCCCTTCCGGACCCTATACCGGTCACAGACAATGTCCCAAGAACCGTATCGATTTACGACATAGATCTTGTATGGATCGGCCGCCCACGCTTGGGTACAAAGGAACGTCAAAACGAAAACGAGACCCCGAGTTATAAAGCGGTTCATCATCTCTTCGTAACAAATCTTCTTTCGAATGCGATATGCCAAACGCTCAAGTTCACAGCAAACGCAGGCCGGATGGATTTCGAGCCCTAAGCCGGGAAGCTATCTGAGCCGCTTAGGCCGCATGTTGGCCGACTTACGGATCGATGGCCATTGGGCCGATAGAAACATTGACGTGAACTTTTCAGATAACCGCACTTTTGAAAAATGACATGCTCGCCCAGTGTTTGGAGATTTTACGCATTTTTCTAGCACAAGAATCGGGATTAAGAAAGAGAAAAGGAGAGTCTACTGGGAACTATGGTTTACCACTGGCAGCACTATTTTTCGGGGAACAGCCACCTTGAAGCGGTGTGCCGGGGAGGAAATCACCCTCTTTCCGACGATCGCGATATATATATGCCAAAAAAGCGGATCAAGACATCATTTCGCCCCGGAACGACCCGCTGCCTCCGTTCTCCTTTCCGATGACTCTACTTCTATCTGACCATGTTTGTCTATGACATATTTCTTATGCCCGGGGATGGAAACACCCAGTATTTTCAATCCGTCCTTATATCCGTCCAAAATGCGAATCCGGACATTATTCGAAGGGTGAAAGCCATAGCTTTCCAGACCGGACAAGGTGACCGCCCCGGTCGGATTATCCGTAAACAGAGTCTGGGCAATATCATATGCCGTTTTCAGGTCCTGTGTCACGACCTTGCCGGCGATAGTGTCATTGCCGCTACATTCCGCGCAAAAAAAGAGTGCAAGCAAACAAGAGCCTATCAAAGAAGTAATTACCCGCATCTGTATGTCCTCTTTTTCGTAAATCGGTTTTTGGTCTTCATCCCGCTGAAAAATCGATACAACAACGCTTTCATCCGACACTGAACGCTATGCAGGACTAGTTCGTCTCCACCCAATGAAGCGGCCGGCTTTTGTATGCCCCCGGAAGGCTCTCTTGGTCCACTTCAACGATTTCTCCAGTACTGGTTTGTATAATTACCTTGGCACCTTTCCTTTTGCCCACATGCAAGCTGGGGGACGATGCCACACCGTATCCGAGAGACGTTTTTCGCTTGATCTTTTCTTTTGTCTCTCCTCCCTCTACGACGGTTACCGTGTCATCCGTACCGATGACGCTTTCATAGCTCGCCGTTCCCGTCTTGTAATATATGGCACTCAGATAACTGTCTCCCTCATGTTTACAAATGTCCGATACATCAGGAAGATATGTAGAAAACGTAACCAGTCCGCCCAAAACCGTAGGCTTGGTAACACACCTCTCTCCTCCGGTCATGTTGATGATCCACCCGTCGTACGTACTGTCGGCTGCGTTGTGTTGGGTGATGTCGTTTTCTACATTCCCAAATGTAGTCTCCGTGCCGTTAATAAAATTGCTGTCCGTATCGATACCTCCCCCTTCAAATACTGTATAGTCGGTAGTATTCAAGAGGTTGGAAGACAGCACCGTCGTCCCTGCCAGACAACTGCCACAATAGATGGTCAGTTCGTGGGTCACCGAGTCGGAATCACAGTCGCTCCAGTCGAGGGGCTCTTTGACCCCGACAAGGCTTTGCGTGTCCGTATTCAGCTGATCACTTTCAGCAAACAATTTGCCCGTACCGAAATAGATCCACATACGCCCGTCATCGTCTTCAGCAATGGACGGTCCGGCAACAATCGGTTTGGTAGTGCCCAAAGATACCAAGGCGGATTGATTTCCCGCCCAGCTACCCCCGATACAGCTGATTCGCCAGAGCGTTCCCAAAGAATCACCGATGTAGAATACATCGGGTTCGTAGCTGCAACTTCCCCCACTGCACTGGGAGTTGACAATGTCGATGTCGACCGATGAAGCATCCCCCATAAACGAATAGTTTGATGAACCCCAATTGGTAGCGATAGGGGATCCCCCCGGTTTAGCCCCGGTCAATAAGTCCACTACGTAGGTTCTACCCAGTTGCCCGCTTGTTCCATCATAGTCCGTCGGTCCGGACCCAAAGGCGATCCAAGAGGTCTTGTTCGTCTGGTGGGTATAGACAAGGGCCGGATAGGAAGTGGTAAACCCGAGATTAGGGTCCGTAAACTCCCATAACATGTCCGGATTCAGGGGATCCGTGATGTCGATGGCAAAATAGGCCGAACGGAAGGTCCGGGTCTCGCTCCCGGATCCAAAATCGTCTGTCAAGCTGATCTCGCCGCCTCCGAAGCGCATGCCGCAAATGAGGACGGTCCCCCAACCATCCGGGTGGGTTGTGTCGTCGGGAAAGATCTTGGCGTCCACCACCTTCGGCTTCAGATCGACATAATAGACATGGTTATAGTCTTCGAGGCCTAACCACTGAAGATGGGGCAACAGGTTGTACGGCACATAAGACCACAACTCCTCCCCTAAGGCATACCCGGTCGTATCCGAAAACGTGTAGGACGACTCATCATAGAAGCCGCCGTTAAAGGCGTGAAGCATTCCATCGTTTCCCCCAACATAGATCACCTGCCGTCGGTTTTTGTATTGTTGTTTGAAATCGGCATACGAATCGTCCCCGTAGATGATGTCGTAGCGCCCTTTGGGCTTTCCCACAACGGTGGGTGTGGAATAGACGATGTCTCCCAACCGCCATACCCGGTCCGTACCATTGACATCAATGGTTCGGCTCCGGTAGCCGGTCTGTTCATAGCCGTGAATGTAGTTGATCAGGGTTTCCGCCTCTGTATCCGTGGCTTGGCCCAAGTAGGGACGGAGCGTGCTTGCATTGCTCGCGTTCAATAAGATATTTTCCCCGGTGTCCATGACACCGTCATTGTCGGCATCCACCCAGGTATTTATCGTCCGCGAATTGAGCGTCAAATCTCTTTCCGCCAGAGACTCGCCGGCATCCCATATGGGCAGAATGTCACCAACCTCCACGATAGTCTCCGATCCGCTGTCCGGCTCACCGTTCCCATCGGTATCGGTATATGTCTTGACCCGTGTTCGGGAGTTGTTTTCATCAAAATAGAATCGAATGATGTCATCGGACGTCATGTCCATAACCCCGTCGCTGTCCGTATCTTCTCGGATATTCCCGTATGTATCCAGCCACAAGGCTTTTACATTGCCGATCCATGAGACCTCTTTCCCGTTTAAATCGGTTAGCTTGGGATAGAATATGGCCTGATAGACCCCGCCCACACCGGATTGGGAATCGGCAACCACGGCGGCGGCGGTACCGGAAGACATCCGTTCCAGGATGCTCGCAAAGGCCTCTCCCAGTTGCGTTTCCAACTGCAGTGGATTGGTAACATAAAAGTAGGTGTCCGGCGTGCCGTCTCCATCCTCGTCCCATTCATCGGACTGATCAGGGAGATCATTGGCGTTTTTGTCCTCGTATCCGCCCCATTTGGCGGCGTACCACAATGGATTCTTCAAGTTGGAAGCGGCCGTGGTGCCGGCGGTGTGGGTCTTGACACCGCACTGGGGATCCGAACCGTAGTCTCCAGAGGCACAGGTATTGTTGCTGAACCAGCCCACGTCCTGGTCGGCGATGTAATGTACGCCGTCATCGGTGGTGCCACTGACCACATACCCGAGATCCAAGTCGTAGTTTGTCGACGAGTTGGTCACTTCTATTTTAAAGGTCACTTGGTTTCCGCTGATGTCATAATACCAGATACAGTCGGCATCCATGTCATAGTCGCCGCCTTGCTCCGAGTCCTCCCAGTTCACATAGAAGCTTCCGGAGTTAGCAGTCTGACTCAGGATTTCAAAATGCACCAGGGCACAGTTTCTTCCTGTTGCATTGTCATAACAGGCCGGCATCACTTCTACCGTATTGCCGGCAACGGTAAGTTCGATCTCGGGGAGCGGCGAGCTTAACGCAATAGAATACGTGGTTGTCGATTGCTCGAAGTTGGAATCGGTCAAATCCGTTCGCAAATCGGTTGTTTTGCCCCAGTGACTCAATCCAGCCAAATAATAGCTTCCCTGTCTACCTGGTTCTTCAGGGCACAACCCTCGGCATTCACCCAAAGCCGATCCCACGGTCTTGGCTGTACAGGTTTCATCGTTCGACGTGCCGCTTTGCCCGATGAAATAATCTCCGGTTAGGCCTTCATTTGTTCCTACGGTGTCGGTTTCGGCATCTACGTCCACAGAAAGGTCTCCGGAAAAACTATTGAAATAGCTGCCCGGAAGCTGATCGGAATCAAAGCTCGGAGACGTATCGCTGATCACCATAACGAAGGGGTTGGAGCAGTACGGATATGTCCCGTATGGATCGCTCCAGGTTACCGGAGACAGCGCACCGATGATGCCGCTGTCGTCAGTGGAAAACGCAGTGGTCGGATTGGTTTTGCCCGAGAAATATCGCAAAGCCTCGTAATATATTTCGCCGATCGGATTGCCCCAATTCGTACATTGCCCGTCACTAAAGTTTGATAACCCCCAACTACAATTATCCGTACTATTATAAGTACCGTCTCCGTAATTGTATCGCACGATTTCAATGTTATTGAGGGTGTCAATGATCCCGGCGGTCCCCGTAAAGATACCGGAGGTCGCATTGATTTCATCGGTAATCGAACCGATATTTTTCCGTAGGACCCCCCCGGACTTGTTCTTGGTATAAGAGCCGGTCATTAACCCGAAATACATGCTGTCCGACTCGCCGTAGCTCTGCAGTAGCCCAAAAGGTTTGACGTTACCGTTTGGATATGTCTTGCACTTTTCCGAGCCGAGAAGTCCCGAAACGCACACTTGCACCCGGACATTGTAGTCTCCCAGTAAATCGTTCGTCTCGTGAGGTCGAAGGCTGTTCGTTCCGCTTTTTCCCTCGCCGTCGCAGGCACACTGCCACCGCTCGTTAGAAGACCACCGGGGCCAACCGGTTTCTCCGGATTGACTTCCCTCAGCCACTCTCATCAGTGGGGGGGTTCCATAGGCGTCCTTCGTGGTATTACAAATCGAAATCGTACTTTTCGAAAAAGGGGTCACGTCACTGACCGCCGGGTCCCCCGCTCCCGGCGTATAGATCTTTACCCAGCTATGGGCATCTTGGGGGATAAACGTTCGCTCGAGAACGGTCTCTGCGTCCGTATCCGTGGAACGATAGCCGCCGTACAACACCTTTCGCAATGTGTCGATCCGGGCCATGGTCGCCCAATTCAGGAAGTTTCCACTCCACTCATCGGCTTGGTCACACACCTTATCATTACTGTCGGAGACTCTCACCGGTTCGAAACGATTGCTCTGATACTTGTAACACTTATAACAATCAAAGTATCCGTAGTAATCGATGTCATGCTCGTACGTCGTGTCTAATGTTCCGTCACCGTCCAGGTCGGAATAGTCCGTGTAGGCCTTGTAAAAGAGCTTATGGTCCTTGGACATGGCGAGCATCACCAGGGGTGCCACATTCCCGGGAAGGAAGGGCGGCTGTGCCGTATAATCCGCGTTAGTGGCGGCAACGGCCGTTCGGTTCATAGCCGGAAATGACATATGGACCAGCCCGGCAATTAATATTACGACGATAATATGTTTTATATTCCCAGACATAGAAGCACTCCTTTGATATCTCAGTATGGAAGGAGTCTGTATTCAAGCTCCACATGGGCCACTGAGCCGCTGGGTTCCCTGCCAATACTGTCGATGCGATAGATGGCCTGGACCATGCTTTCATGGCCAACACCTTCATATTCGCTTCCGAATTCCGCCGACGCTCCGGGCATCGGCCCGACTTCTATCTTGTCGACATCAACATCGGCCCACAGGCTGTTGGACAGTTGGAGGTCGGGACTGGCGGACACCGTGTCCACCGTGTTCCCGGGATCAAACCCCTCCTCAAAAAAGTCCCCGTCTGTAACGACGATGTCCGCATGACTCTGAAAATTGTCGCCATCGGTCCAGGTTGTTCCGCCACTGGCGGTTTGAATGGCTTCAGCGGCAATAATTCTGGCGTTTTCGGCCCGATAAAAGGATGTTTGCGCAACCTTTTCATTCTTGGCAATGTTCATTTCAACGGAGGAGGTCATCGTAATCGACGTCCCGATCACCATCAGCAAGGCAAGGATGATAAGCGCGGTAACAAGGACGACGCCTTTTTCATTCCGAATATTCAAACCGGCCTCCTATTCCAAATCCTCAAAACCCATGTTTCGGATTCGCACACGGGTGGAAAGGGTACGCGTCCTGCAGGTTCCTTCGCTTCCAGAGATTAGGTCGTAACCACCTGTAAAGTGCGGATCTTCAGTTTCCGTGTGCACTTGAAGCTGAACCGCTACGGATCTCACGTCGTCCAGATCGTTTGTCGTATCCGCATCCGTTTCATCGGGTACCCCCGTATCCCCGTCTGAAAAGGTGTATGTAAACTGCAGACTGTTCGGCACGACATTTTGTATGGCCGTATTGCCGTTTCTGGTCAATTCCCGATTGGTGTTGTCTATTGCATAGGTTACGTCTTCATCGGCATCATCGGGATCATTGCTGCCCTCATCGTCGCCGCTCAGATTGGACAAGACTTGGATCGAACTCCCCGAGGCCGCCTTGATGGCGGAGAAACCGTTGTTGTGGGGATCATATCCGGCAGCCCGGATCTCTCGAGTCATCACCGTCATGGCCCCGCGAACGTTTTGTTGCGCATAGGCCACCTCGGTTTGTACGCTGCTCGTCCGGTTCTGGTAGATGAAGATTTGAAGGACCGATGCAAGTACGACCAAACCCACTGTCATGGCCACCAGTAATTCAACCAAGGTAAATCCTCGCCGGTCTTCTTGAACGCCCACCGTCATCATTTCCTCTTTATAGCCTCCCGGTCGATCGCTGCCGGGTCAATTTCCGTACAAACAATCAATATCCCTCTCCCGTAATGACGCCGTCGACCGACACATTATGCTGACCCATGATATCCGTCCAACTGACGGCAACCGTTACCGTCTGTGCGTCGGAAATGGGGCCGTTTTGCACGTTCCAGTTCCGCGTAAACACCCCACCTGAAACACCGGTTTCGTCAATCGGATTGTTGGCATCGTTTGTGGTTCCCGTGGCAAGTGTGGTGTCTCGGCTGGTGTCAATCAGCTCTTCCAGCTTCTCTTGAGCCAAGGCTACGGCTTGACTGGTGCGGTTGCCGAGATCATTGCCACGGATGCCCCGGGACTGTAAGGTTGCCATTCCCAAAATGGCTACAGTCAAAATCACCACCGAAATCAATACTTCCAACATGCTGATGCCTTTTTGGTTTAGAAGCGGTGCCATTTCAAATCTTGACCTCATTGGGAGAAGTTTACTCGACGATCGCTATCCCGCCCATGGCGTTGACGGTGACGCGTTTACTGTCACCCTTGGAATTTACAAGGAAAACGCTGCCGCTTGCGGAAGGCAACCCTCGGGGCGTCATCGTGAAGGCGGTCCCACCGGAAAAGTCTATTCCGTCTCCACCCCCTTGGCTCGTGTCATACTGAACTGTGGAATAGTCATCGGTGAGAACAACGGTTTTTACACTTTCCCCGCCGCCACACACCAAGTCTCCGTCCACGTCTTTGAAAACCTGATAGGTGGGACCCGCAGAAAACGCCAATCCATAATCCACGTTTTCGCTGACAGCTCTGAGTCTGGCCAGTTGCATGTCAGAAAATATCCTCTGGGAGGCACCTTTCAGATCTGCGGAAGGCTTGATGGTTACGTGATACGTAGGAACGGCGATCGCCATGGCAGTAAGCATCACCCCGATGACGATCATCAGTTCCACGAGGGTAAAACCCGCCCGTCGATTGTTTCTCGGTAAGATAGCGTATGAAAGCATGACGGGAAGAGACGAAGCAATGTTCGTGCCACAAACTCTCCTTGGAAAACGCCTGCAGCGGCAAGAGACGTGTTCCCTTTGAGGGACCTAACAACTCGATTTTACAATTTCTCTGTGGTCGACAACCTCAAATTCGCGAGTGTGGTAATCTAAGAAGTTCCAGCCAATGTTTCGGCCGGCGAAACTGGAAACCCCATATTGACATTCCCGTTACATCGGATTACAAAGACCCAACCAACGGCTCTGTCGGACGGCTGCCGACTGTTTAAATTCCCAACACCATCCAAAAATGAAAAAACACTTTTTCCGGATCGTGGTTTTCGCGTTGCTTTTCATCCCGAACCTGGGTGGGGCTCATTATGTGCTCCATTTCGCCGACGGTGATTCGTTTCTTGTTGCCTCATACCGGAACGTGGGAAAAGAAATCGCATTCGAATATCAGGGCGGGACCATTCGGATGCCCGCCGACCGCGTTCACCGTATCTCCGACTTTGTAGGAGATACGGGCGACGGAGTTCCACTTTTGCTCCTGCCTGGACCGATAGGTCTCCTGTCCACATGCGGAAAGACAAGAGAACAAGACTTTCCGAAGACCGCTTTGGTCAGGCCGATAGACCCGGAGGCCTGGATTCAGATACTGGACCTAAAAGAAAAACTTTCACGAGGACTTGAGGCGTTTCGGAAGGCTTCCAAGAGCCAGGATCGGATTGGTAAGAAGAAGGCGATCGAAGATCTCACGGAGACCTCGACTCGGCTAACCGGGCTGCATTGAGAAAGCCAACCCAGCAGACGGTCTCCTTTCGGCCGAAAGTCGGTGAATACGGAGAGCAGGTGTTTATGGTTTCTGGTTTTCCTCAACCACCCGCTTTCCAGGTGAGCAATTGCAGGGGACGATCTTCGCTTTGCGCTTCCACAGCCGGTGCGCAGTAGATGATGTTGGAATTTCCGGCGGAAATGCCGCAAATCACCGATCCGCCGGAGATCACGGCTCCGGTGATGTTTCTGTCACCTCCGCCCGAGAATATCACCGAACCGGAAACGATGATCGGACCGTGCCAGTAGAAATCTCCTTCGAGTTCAAGGTCTCCCTTTACCAAAAGCATCCCGCATCCCTGCACGCCGTTGGACAACTTCACATAGGTGCAGCCGGTGTCATAGCAAACAACGATGCTCGAGGAACAGGAGGTAGGGTGCTGAAGCGTTGCTCCAGGTATGGGCATCCCCCAACCGTCCCCCGGACCCGGCACCGATGTGGGGGAATGGGTTGCAGCCATTACGGAATAAAGAACATCCGCACGCTTCGAAAAAAAACGGATTAGCGCATCGACATCCACGTCCGTGCAGTTGTAGGAAACACTGGGAGTGCCTCCACCGGCTCCGGTCACCTGGGCTCCGCCGAGGATCGTAATCGAACCCGAACTCTGCGGGGTGACAATCCCCGGCTTGGGCAAACCGGAGCACCCGGCTACGCCGATGACGTAGGTTGAAGGGCCTTGAACCAGGCTCGGCTCCTCCACATAGAGCGCCGCAGGCACGGAAATCGAGGGTATTTCGGCGATTTCCGTCTGCACCTTTCCTAAAGATCCCTGAACGAAAGCAAGGCTCGTCACCTGATAGATGACCTTTCCCGTTACGGTATTTCTTTCAAAACGGCCGTCTCCGTCTCGGTCTCCCCAAAACTGGGGGCAGCCGGTGCCCTTACCTGCGTGGCGAATCTCCACTGCACATTGCAGGGCACCGGAAAGGCTGTCATACCTTTGGTGTCGGCTGTCGGTGTGATCATATCCCAACCGTTGCACCCTTTGGGGTCCTCCGATGTAAGCCCGCCAAGCGGCTTGAGCGGGAGAATTATCAAGGACAGGATTTACCGCTGCCTCTGCAAGCCTCGCCCTTGCTTCTTCACAACCGGCAACAGCTGCGTAGAAGGCCTGCGTACCCGTCATGTGATTTCTCCCTATTCTCGTTTCCGTCGTACTCATTACGAAGGCCGTCGTCCCCAAAAGCACGAGGACACCCAGAAAGATCAGCGTGGTGGGAAGGATCGCCGCCCTTTGGTTTCTCCACAGGAGCAACCACTTGTGCACATATGCGAAGTGTCTCATGGCCGTTTCGCTCTTCGCGTTTCTTGGTCTTCAATCCGCCGACATTCTACCAGCATGCAAGGTTCGGCGGGGTAATCGTCGAACGCAACGTATAGGTTCGATAACCGTCATTGGTACCATACCTCGGGTCCGGTCTGTCCGCCCTCGCCGTAATGCGAACGCGTATTTGCCGAATCTCGGAATTGAGTGTTGTCGGACGGCCTTCTCGATCGAAGTAATCAAAGGTGAATTCTTCGATGTTTTCGGCGAACGGCTGGTTGCCCCCGCCTGTATTTCTGTCAATCTGAAGATGGACCGAGTCAAATCGATACGTAATCTCCTCATTCGGATCTGCGGTGTCTCCATCCGGCGGGTCCCCCGGTTGATCTCCCCGAAGATCCGCCTGGAGTCGAAGCTTGCCAGCGCTGTAAGCAATGCCGTCAAAGCCGGCTCCCGTGGGATCGTAACCGGCCATGCGAATTTCCCGACAGAGCATCTCCATGGCCGCTCTCGCCGTCTGAACCATCTGGGTCATCTGTTCCTGCCTGGTATAGGAGTTGTTCTGCATAACGAAAATGGCCAAAACGGCGGTCATGAGAAGCCCTCCTACGGCAAGGGCAATGAGCACTTCTATGAGAGTAAAACCGTTCTGCACGGGGGTTCCCGGTTTCGTACGCATCGCCTCCTCGCTTATCTGAAAGTTGTCCAGCCTGCCCTCCCATCCAATTCCTTGGGAAACCCGAATCGGAGAGAGAAAACCAAACACAAAACCTCCTCCCGTTTCAAAATATGCCTCGTGTAAGCAAAGCGACTACTCCGCGACAATCGTTTCCAGCCTGACGTCGTGCCGATGAGAATTCCAGTAAACGGTAATCGTAACCGTCTTCATCCCGACACTTGGATCTGTGGCATCCACTGTCACCACTCTCGAATATTCGGGGAAATGAGGGATGGTTCCATAAGCTTCCGTATAGGTTTCATCCGCCGATGGAAGGCCGGAATAACCGATTCTCATGACGTCTTCCATCTTTTCCTGCGCCAAGACGGTGGCACATGTCGCCCGGGCGCTGAAACACCGCCCACGCATCGTGCTTGTGATAATGGCGGCGACGGCCAAAAAGCCGATACATAGCACCGTTATGGCAACCAGGTTCTCTACGAGGGTAAAGCCTTTATCATCGCAGCGTGAGACCATACCGCTTCCACTTGCCTAGGGCGCAGAAGACATACTACCCCCGGCCACTCCGACGAAGCCTGTCGATCAGAATCTTTCCTATTCTTTTTTGCGGTTATCTAAAAAGTTCAAGTCAGTGTTCCTGCCGGCCGAATGGGCATCGATCCGGCCTTCGTTGGGTGTGAACTTGAGCTTTCTGGATATCCGCATTCTTTTTTTCTTTTTCTTTGGCGGTAAGAAGACGCGGTCAAACCGATTTGACCCGTCCCGTAATATGAATTTTGAGTTTCTTGGAACCACTTTGGTTCGCCAAGGTAATCGTCCCCATGGCGGCACTTCCACCCGGGAAAAAGACGGGGTCGGCAGTGTGACCGATAACGACCCCCGGGTAATTCTTGCGAAGGTCGGTTACCCATATTCGCTCACCCGGGCCCGTCGTCCCGTCATTATCGTCATCGTCCAGAATTCGGTACCGGTACTCATCCAGGATGACGACCTTGAATTCGTTCTTTTGGGTAACCGCCTGCATTCTCGCCCACATCAGATCGCCCATTACTTGTCGGGTCGCCCCGGACAATCTGTATCTGGACAAGAGGGACACAACATTGGGGACGGCGATTAACGCCAACAGGGCTCCGAGAGCCAAAACGACGATGATTTCGACCAGGGTGAACCCCTGCGGCAACCTTCGGCGCATATTGCTCATTCTCTGTTTTTTTTGAAATGGAATATGGCGGTCAGAACACGAACCTGAGGCATTGCCCGAAGCGAAGACACAGAAAAATAAATATCCATCTTTGCTTCGCTTACCTCAAACCGACTCTACACCCTGCTTAACGGGCCTTTAGATTCAGCCTGTCTGCTATCGTTTTTGCCGTCTCCCCAACGAATCGGTGAAACGCCTCTCCTTCCAGAGGCGTGTTCGGTGTCGGGAAAACATCGACACCCGGTGCTTGAACCAATTCCGGGGCATTTTTCAATGATTCCCGTGGGACAATTTCGAACTCGGGAGGAAACTTGTCTTCAAAATACATCTCCTGGAAGCCCGCAAACTTCAGGGCATGAGCCGTCGCATCGACGACAACGAGATCGTCCCTGTCGATGATGCCTTGCCCGATTGCCTCCACCAGACCGGCAAGCGACTCTCCGCCCTGGGTACAGGCGATATGTCCGTTCCGGTTGGCAATCAGCTCCCAGTCCATGATCGCCTGCTCTTCGACTTCCACCACAAATACTGATTTCTGACCCGCCTTCCGGTTGTAGGCTTCCACCAACTCTATGACCCTGGGCATAGACACCGGGTTTCCGATCATCGCCGCCTGAGCCACACTGGGCCGGACTTGAACCGGAACAAACCGCCGCCGTTCTACATCCGGTTCCAAATAGTACTTGTAGACCGGGTTGGCATGGGTGGATTGCACCCCTACGATTTTTGGCAGGTGCTCAGTAATCCCTACGTCGAAGAACTTCAAAAAGCCATTCATGACGGCGGTAATGTTCCCCGCATTCCCGATGGGTACAATCACGGCTTTTTGCTGCATCTCATATTCAAAATCCTGGGCAATCTCGTAGGAAAAAGACTCTTGACCCAGAATCCGCCATGCGTTTTTCGAATTCAACAGGGCGACATTGTACCGCTCCGATAAGGCTTCCACCACTTTCATACAATCGTCAAATACCCCTGGGATTTCGAACACCGCTGCGCCGCTCCCCAACGGCTGTGCCAGTTGTTGCGCCGTAACCTTCCCGTGGGGCAGGAGTACGGCCGATTTTACGCCTGGTTGCAGGTAAGCGGCATAAAGGGCGGCAGAAGCGGATGTATCTCCCGTTGAGGCACATACGGCCAGTACCTCGGAAAGCTTGCCCGATCGGACCAGAAAATTGATGTAACTCAACGCACTGGCCATCCCTCGGTCCTTGAATGAAGCACTCGGATTCTGCCCATCGTTTTTGAAAAGAAACCGCCCCCCCACCATCTCTTGGAGCCGTTCATTGGCTTCCACCATTGGCGTATGACCTTCCCCCAAATAGACAACGGCGTTCAGGGGAATCACCGGACCCAGAAATTCATGATATCGGTATATGCCCCGCAGTGACGCCTGATTGAGCATCCGTCGGTAGTCAAAAATCTGACGCCACAACTCCGGGGAGATCTTCTTCAGCCTCTCTGGAGCGGAATCGACCAACAAAAGCACTTCGCCACAATTCGGGCAGGTATAGAGAAGCTCCGATATGTCAAATCGATTCTCGCAACCGAGGCACCGATAAACCAAAGTGCCGTCCACATCCGGGATCAAGTGAGGTTGAACATTCTCTGGGAACTGTTCGATTCTCATGCGCAGTTATATTTATGTCCCTTGAATCGTGTCTATTCCGTCCATGTATGGGCGCAGCGCCTCCGGAATCACGACCGAACCATCCGCTTGCTGAAAATTCTCGAGAATGGCCACGACGGTACGACCCACTGCCAGTCCCGACCCGTTCAGCGTGTGTACCAGTTCCGTGCCCTTTCTACCTATCCGCTTGAAGCGAATACTTCCTCTTCTCGCCTGAAAGTCTTCAAAGTTACTGCACGAGGAAATCTCGCGGTACTTCTGCTGTCCGGGCATCCATACCTCGATGTCGTAGGTCTTTGCAGCCGAAAACCCCAAATCCCCGGTACAGAGCTCTATCACCTGGTAGGAAAGGCCCAGGCGTTGTAGGATGCTCTCAGCATCTGCCAGGAGGGTATCCAATTCCGCATAGGAATCTTCCGGAGTAGTGAACTTCACCAACTCGACCTTGTTGAATTGGTGCTGTCGGATAAGTCCTCGTGTATCCTTACCGTAGGATCCAGCTTCCGACCGAAAACAAGGCGTGTAGGCGGTATAACGTTTTGGGAGGACGTCCTCCTCTAAGATTTCGTCTCGGTGGATATTGGTGACCGGCACTTCTGCAGTGGGTACCAAATAATAGTCCCAGCCTTCGAGTTTGAAGAGGTCCGATTCGAATTTTGGTAGTTGCCCGGTCGCCGTCGTGCTGGCCTGGTTGGTCATAAACGGGGGAAGAACTTCCAAGTACCCGTTCTCCTTGGTCTGAATATCGAGCATAAAGTTGATCAGGGCGCGTTCAAGCCTGGCCCCCAGTCCCACGTATAGGGTAAACCGTGCACCGGTAATCTTGGCCGCACGCTCAAAGTCGAGTATGCCGAGTCTTTCGCCCAGGTCCCAATGAGGAACGGGGTCAAAGTCGAACTCGGGCAATGGGCCCACCTTTTTGATCACCGGGTTGTCGTCGCTGTCCCGCCCTACTGGAACGGAAGAATGAGGTACATTCGGAATACCCATGAGAATACGGCGCAGAACCTGTTCCTGCTCGGCCAACTCTCCGTCAAGCCCTTTTATCCGCGCTGCAACCGCCTTCATCTCGGCGATCAACTTCGAGGCGTCCTTTCCCTCCCGTTTCATTTCAGCGATTTTCTCGGAGGCCGAATTGCGTTGCTGTTTTAGCTTTTCAACCTCCGCAAGGATCGCTCTCCGTTTGGTATCGTATTCGGAAAACCCGTCCAAGGCCTCTGATTGTCCACGATTCCGCAGGGACGTTGTAACCAGTTCAAAATTGTCTCGAACAAACTTGATGTCTAACATGGCTTTTGGTGACTCTTCACTCTGAAAAAATAATGTGGGCTGCAGCGGCCTCGAACGGGCACGTTCGCTCCATTTGAAGGGTGATACACGACCGCTGTAAAGAACCCCCCCTCCAGCCTAGGGCCGACACCTACCACGGCGGCGGGACGAAGTCAATGATTATTATTACTTGACTTTATTGAAAAAAACTGCTATACTTATTGTTTTATATAGAATTGAATGCGGTTTGCCAGGAGTCGCCGATGCAAAACTTGAAAGAGAAAAAAGGAGAGATAAGAAAGAGTGTCCTAGCCAAGCGCAATGCATTGAAGAAAAAGGACCACGGCAAGAAAAGCAAGCAGATCATGGAGCGTCTTTTCGATTTTGCAAACTTCTTGGAAGCCAAGACGGTACTCTTCTACTTGAGTACGAAGAGTGAAGTGACAACGGACGAGATGATTCTAAAGGCGATCGAGCACAAGAAGGCGGTTGCCGTGCCCTATGTAGATACCCAAGAAAAGGATATCATCCCCTACAAGATTGAAGACCTCGAACAGGACGTAACAACTGGATATCGAGGAATCAGGGAACCGATCATTCAACGGTGCAAACACGTTCCGGTGGAATACATCAACCTGGCAATCATTCCCGGAATTGCCTTTGACGAACGAGGCGGTCGCATCGGACACGGTACCGGGTTTTACGACAAACTGATACCCAAGTTGGATGCAACCACGCGAAAGGTAGCCCTGGCCTTTGAATGTCAGATCGTGCCTCAAATACCGATGGAGCCACACGACAGGTATATTGATATTATCATTACCGAGAAACGCACCATTTACAAGATCTAGGAGCCTGTCGGAGAACTTCCATGGAAGCGACTTTGGTCGTTTTTGAAAACATTTCATCTTTTTCGCCGATGGCAACAACGGTATCTCCGCCTTCCAACCGCGTTTCCGAGGATGGGTTAAACAACATCTCCCCGTTCGGCTTTCTCACGGCTGCGATAATCAAATTCAGATCTCGTCGTATCCCCGAGTCTTGAAGGGCGATATCCACCAATCTCGACAAACAATGAAAAAGAGGCACCAACGAAATGTCCGGTAATTTGACTGTCAGTGCGTTGACACAATCAGTCGTCTTTCCGGATCGGTTGAATGTGGGCCGATTCTTCGGCTGCAAAACGGTTACGCTGCTGGACAGCCTTCATGTCCTCTTGATCGACCAGGGAAGGGTAGAAATGCGGATTTCTGGAGAACGAACTGCAAAGAGAAGGAAGCGGCCCGGTTTCCTTCGTCGCGGAAATCCCGAGCCAACCGATCCTTCTAGGCATGGTCGCTGCCCGGTAACTTTGTGGTCTCCTGGGGCAAGGGCAAGAACCGTACAGCGACCTCAAAGAATGCAAAAAGTTTTGGATAAGGCCTTGATCTACAGAAAGAAGGATCCGGACCGTGATCTACTTGTCCGGACCCGCTGCCGATCCGACAACTTCCACGCTGTACTCCCCGAGATCCTGAGGAATATCGAAGAAGGCGAGCATAAACGGCAGTGCCTTTCCACGGGGAACCTTGAAATTCGACTTGTTCTCACCAAAGCGGTTATTAAGCTTCCGGTTCACCATTTCCTTGCCAAGCGTTTGAAGCTCGGTGGCGGACAAGATGTTACCGCAATACACGGTCTGATCTCGAGCAACCTTTCCGTTCTTCGAATATAGAATACCCTTAACTTGGATAAAATTGCGCATCTCAGGGTAATCGTTCTTGACCTTGCCCTTAATCACGAAAATCCGACCTGCACTCTTATTGTCGATGAACTCACCCCCAATGGCATCTTCCAGGAGTGTAATACGTAGGTTTCCCGGATCCATCATGTCGGTATTCGCCCCGGACAGAGATTCCAAAAAAGGAATGTGGATGTCTCCTCCCTTCACAAGGGTATACCCCAGATATCCCCCGCCCAGCGCCAAGACGACGATCAATACAACGAGAAAAGGAGCAGCCACCGGCTTTCTTTTTGGGGTCTCCATCATTTGGGGCGGGACGGGCGGAACCTCTTCCTGCACTTCCTCCTGCGCTGCCTCCCCGTCTTCCATGGAAGCCACGGGAACATCATCCGGAAAGGCAAATTCCGTCTCTTCTGTGGACTGCTCTTCCATAACCGTATCTTCGGAGGATCCCTCCTCAGTGCCTTCCATTTCGAGGTTCAACTCGTCAAAGGACAGGTCTTGGTCCGAGGCTTCCGTGGGAGTCTCCGCATCTTCTGCAGGAGACCCATCTTCTTCCAACGACAATCCTTCAAAAGAGATTTCCTCGTCCGAGGCTTCCAGGCCTTCCGGCGCCTCTTCGACCTCCTCTCCATCCAGAGCGAGATCCTCCAAACCGAGTTCCTCATCGTCCTCGTCTTCTGCGGACAAGCCTTCCTCGGCTATATCCGGACTCTCCTCACTTACAACTTCGTCATCAAATCCAAGGTCTGAAGCGGTAATTTCATCTTCGGAGACCATCTCGTCGGAAATACCGCCCTTAGAAGTGAAATCCGGATCGTCTTCAAGGCCGAAGTCTTCAAGAGACAGGTCTTCTTGCTCGTCCTCCGTATCAAACAACTGGAAATCAAGAGAGTTCTCTTCAGATTCGGCTGCCGCCTCCGAAGGGTCACTCGGTAACTCATAGTCGGCTTGCCGATCCTCTTCGGACACGGAAGGTTTGTAGGCCGTAAAAACATGGCGACACTTGGAGCATCGAACCTTGGATCCGGAGTCCTTGACCAGGCTGTCGTCCAGCTTAAACTTGGCGTTGCAATTTTCACACGTTACGAGCATTACAAGCTCCTTTCAGTTCACTGTTTCAAATGGTATATTTCCGGTAGGCCTCTGTAACTCTCATTATAGTCAAGTCCGTATCCTACCAAAAATCCAGAATGGACGGTATGTCCTATGTACTCCAGGGGGACTTCGACCTCACGCCGAGCCCGCTTGTCAATCAGGGCACAAACCCGAATCGACTTGGGACGAAATTGTTTAAGACGTTCGAGAAGATATGCAATTGTCAGGCCAGAGTCGATGATATCTTCCACGACCAGTACGTCCCTGTCCGCAAGATCGATGTGGAACGCCTTGACTTGTTTCACTTCCCCGGAGGACTGAGTATCGGCACCGTAACTGGCAAGCTGTATGAATTCCACTTCAAAAGGGATCTTTATCTCCCGGATCAGGTCTGCCAGGAATACAAACGCCCCCTTGAGCACCCCCAAGATAACCAGGCGGTTATCCCCGTAGTCTTCGGAAATCGATTTGCCAAGCGTCTTGACTCTTTCACGAATTTCAGCCTTTGACAGGACACGTATCAATTCCGGGGCCATAGAAATCCACCCAACTCCTTTTCAGCAAATGTCGGGATCTTACACATGCACGGCACATCTCTCTAGGCAGTGGCGGTCGGAAGGCGCTATACGAATGGAAGTCCCGGCCGGGGGGATAATCCGTTTCTAACACTTAGAGTCCTGCTTTTGCCAGGTCTTGTACCAGAGACTTCTGTTTCTTGTTCAAGCTCTTGGGAATTTTGGCTACAATCCGCACGTAAAGATCCCCTCTTTGGTCTTTCCGCATTTGAGGAAGCCCGTATCCCCGTAAACGCATTTTTGTATTCGGCTGGGTCCCGGCAGGTACCTTTAGACTTAGACTCTTACCGTCGAGCGTGGGAACCTCAATTTTCGTCCCAAGGAGAAGATCCGTCAACTTCACTTCTCGGTCGACATATACGTCATGATCTTCATAAGAAAAGATCGGGTCCGGCATCACTTTCGACTGAATATAAAGGTCCCCCGCTGGGCCACCATAGGCCCCCGGCTGCCCCTTGCCGGCCAAACGCAACTTACTTCCGGTAACCATTCCTTTTGGAATCTGGACCTTTATCTTTTTCTGTTCAGCGCCCTGCCCGTGGGCAACCATTTTGGTCGTCCCGCTAAGGACCTCGTTCAGGGTCAAGGGCAATTCATATACCAAATCAGACCCTCGGGACGGGGCCTGCTGGGTGGAGGTGTAGGCGCTGAACGGGTCCGCACCAAAGCCGAAGCCCGTCCTTCGACCCCGCTTACCGCCGCCCATGAAGATATTGGCAAAGCTGCTGTTGTCGAAACCAAATTCTCTAAAAATATCTCCAAAGTTGACACCGCTGAAGATGTCTTCCTGCGTGTAGCGTTGCTGAAACCCCGATGCGCCGAAATTATCGTACTGTTTCCGTTTTTCCGGGTCGCTCAATACCGCATACGCCTCACTGATTTCCTTGAATCGGTTTTCTGCCGTTTTGTCGCCTTTCGTCCGATCGGGATGATACTTCATCGCCAATTTGCGATAGGCCTTTTTAATGTCGGCATCGCTGGCGTCTCGACTGACACCCAATATTTTATAGTAGTCTTTTTCCGCCATATATTCACCCCCAGACGGGGAAACACTTTATGTTCTCGGTTTACCTATAAATATTTAATATAATTCGGGCAGATGTAATGTCAAGAAACTCTTGACATTATTTTACCCATTTGCCATATGAGCAAATGTGTTTCGGACACGTCTGAAGCAACAAGGCATTGGAAAGGAGCCACATCGTGGAAATCGTCGTTTTACTAAAACAGGTCCCGGACACGGAAACCAACGTTCAGATCGATGACGACAATGCCGGCATCAAGACCAGCGACGTAAAATGGGTGATAAACCCATACGATGAATTGGCTGTAGAAGAAGCCCTGAGGATCAAAGAAGCCCAAGGAGGAGACGGCAAGGTCACCATTCTGTCAGCCGGCACGGAACGAGTCGTCGAAGCGATTCGTACGGGTCTGGCCATGGGCGCCGATGAAGGTGTGCTGATTCAGGATCCCGCGGTTGAATCTTCGGACGGTTTGGGCGTCGCCAAGATTCTCGCGGCGGCCTTGAAAGACATTTCTTATGATCTCATCATCGCCGGTCATCGTGCCGTGGACGATGACGGTTATCTGGTACCGGCTGCCGTGGCAGAATTGGTGGGCATCCCTCACGTGTCCATGGTTGTCGATGAAACGATCCAAGATGGAAAGCTGCGCTGCGAAAGAACCGTAGACGGTGGAACGGTAATCATGGAAGCGGACTTGCCAGCCCTGTTTACGACGCAACGAGGAATCAACGATCCTCGGTATGCCTCTTTGCCTGGCATTATGAAGGCGAAAAAAAAGCCACTGCAGACGCGATCATTGACCGATATCGGGGTCGACGCGAATCAGGTGGGGGCGGAAGGTGCAAAATGTTCCATACAGCGTCTTTCCTTTCCCCCGGAGAGGGCACCCGGGCAGATCATTTCCGGAGAAACGCCTGAAGAAAAAGCAGCTGAACTGGTCCGTCGATTGAGAGAAGAAGCCAAGGTCATTTAGGTCGCAAGGAAACAAGTACGACGATAATTTTCATATCGTAGCGCTGTTCAGGAAGTCGTTCAGCTTTATAGAAGGAAAAAGAAAATTGGAGAGGTCATCATGCCGCACGGGATTCTGGTAGTCGCAGAGCAGATGGACGGTAAATTCCGAAAAGTCACCTATGAAATCACCAGTCAGGGCAGACGGATGGCCGATGCTGCCGGTGAACCGCTTACGGCGGCGGTGGTCGGAGCGGGTGTCGAATCGATCGCCGGGCAATTGGCATCCTTCGGGGCGGACAAGGTTCTGGTTGTCGACGATCCGGGCTTGGCCGAGGGCACGCCGGAAAGTTATGCTGCTGCCATTTTTCAGGTGATAAAAGCGAACGAACCAAAAATCGTATTGTTCGGCGCCACGGTGCAGGGCAAGGATCTTGCCCCTCGTTTGGCCGCCCGATTGGACGCCGGTCTGGCCATGGATTGCACGGAAATCCGGCTGGAAGGAGACCGGCTTGTGGCCGTCAGACCCATCTTCGGCGGTAAAGTGTTGGCGGAGGTCGCCGTGGAATCGTCGCCTAAGTTGGCGGCCATTCGTCCCAACGTGGTGGAGATAGAAGAAAACCTCAAAGAAGGTCAAATAGAAAAGATGGACGTGGAGTTGCCTGCCGCTCAGACCCAACTTATCGAAAAACGGGTAGAGCCATCCGGCCAAGTGGACCTGACGGAAGCAGACACCGTTGTCTCTGGCGGACGCGGCATGGGGGGTGCCGACTTCAGCATTATCGAGGAACTTGCCCGCAGCCTGGGCGGGGCGGTCGGAGCTTCGCGGTCGGCAGTGGATGAAGGCTGGCGTCCCCACTCCGATCAAGTCGGCCAAACGGGAAAAGTGGTGACGCCAAGTCTGTACATCGCATGCGGCATTTCCGGCGCAATCCAACATCTGGCAGGCATGGCCTCTTCCAAATATATCGTAGCCATTAACAAAGACCCTGAGGCCCCCATCTTTAAAAAGGCCGATTACGGCATCGTGGATGATCTCTATAAGGTCGTGCCGGCGATCACTGCCGAGGTCAAAAAGCTGAAGGAATAAGCGGCGCCGCTATCAGAGATTCCCTGTCATGTCGGATTTGGAGCAAGGCTGTGGTAATGCCTTGCTTTTTGTTTTGTCTGGGCTTTCTTTTGTGGATTGTCCGAAGGGAACTTCCCATGGAACGGGACCGGTGGAAACGGGAGGAGGATGAATATACATTTTGTCAGTCTGGGCTGTCCGAGAAATCTCGTAGATACGGAAATCATGCTCGGACAATTGGTGGACGCCGGCCATATCTTCTGCCCGGATTTGACGGATGCCGACTGTGTGGTGGTCAATACGTGTGCATTCATCCGGCCTGCCGTAGAGGAATCAATCCAGACCCTTCTCGAAATGGCTCAATGGAAACAAGAGGAACCCGGGAGGCGACTCGTGGTTACCGGATGTTTGCCTCAACGCTACGGTGCGGATCTGCTTGACCCGCTTCCCGAGGTGGACCTTTTTCTGGGCACTGGCACCATCCATCACATTCGAGAAATGCTGGGAGCCGATCGGCTGGAAGGACGGCGGGCACCCCGGATTTACCTGCCCCCCGTAGATGAAATGCCTTCCACCGTCGGGCGGCTGCCCAGATTGCAGAGCACGGCGCCTCACATGGCATATCTCAAGATCGCCGAGGGTTGTTCGAGCCATTGTACCTACTGCATTATTCCCAAGCTTCGGGGACCTCAACGGAGTCGACCGGTGGACGAGATACTCGCCGAGGCGGAAATGCTCGCAGGTGCCGGGGTGAAGGAACTGATATTGGTCGCTCAAAATACCACCGCCTATGGACGGGATGTCGACCCGGATAAAGGGGGTCTCGCTTTTTTGTTGCACCGGATGGCACGAATTCCTGAACTGGCATGGATACGGGTACTTTACGGACATCCCGATTTCTTGTCCGAATCGCTCATTGAATCGATGGCCAGTCATCCAAACATCTGTCCCTATTTGGACATTCCCTTTCAACACGGCAGCAGTCGAATCTTGAAAAAGATGGGACGTGGCCACGACGTGGCCCTCAACCTCGAACGGGTAAAACAGATCCGGCGAGAGATTCCCGGGGTGGCCCTTCGCAGCACTTTTATGACCGGGTTTCCGGGAGAAACCGATAGAGATTTCGATGAGATGGTCGCCTTTGTCGAGGAGGCCCGGTTCGACCACATGGGCGCATTCGTCTATTCGGATGATGTTGATTTGCCCTCACACAAGCTCCCGGAACGAGTGGACCAACCCACCAAGCAGGCCCGGTTCGACCAACTGATGCAAAGACAAGCGATCATTTCCAGGGAAAACAATGAGCGATATGTGGGGAAAACGGTGAGGGTCCTTGTTGACGGAACCGATCGGAACAACACGTCGGTGATGACGGGACGAATGGTCACCCAGGCCCCGGAAATCGATGGAATCGTTTCTATCGAAGCGTGCACCGCCCCTCCTGGAACTTTTGTGGACGTTCGAATCACCCACGTCGATGACTATGATCTTACAGGACGGATGTTATGAACGCCCTTGCCCTTAAAGAGCGTTTACTCGAGGCGGTTTCAAAAGATTTGGCGGCTATCGAGGCAGCGCTAAAGGAGAATCTGCAACCGTATCTCTCCGTAGTGTCCCACGTGGCCGATTACCTCATCTCCGGGGGCGGCAAGCGTATCCGTCCCCTCTTGATGGTTCTTTCCGCGAGATTGTGCGGGTACAAAGGCAATTACGATGTGACCCTTTCGGCTGTATTCGAATACCTCCACGTGGCCACACTGCTTCATGACGACATCGTGGACGGCGCTGAAGTCCGCCGAGGGTATCCGGTCGCTCATACCATCTGGGGAAATCCGGCAACCGTTCTGGTAGGAGACTATCTGCTTGCCCGTTCGATCAACATCGCCGCCCGGACCGGAAACCTGTCTATTATGGAGGTAATCTCCAGGGCTACCGCCCGCATGTCGGAAGGTGAGATCTATCAACTTCTACATCGGGGGGATGTGCACCTTGGCGAAGATCAATATATGGACGTCATCGAAAGAAAGACGGCTTGTCTCATTCAGGCCGCCTGTCATTCCGGTGCACTCCTGGCCGACGCGGAAGAAGTGCAGGTCCAAGCCGTGATGGATTACGGACGTCATCTCGGATATGCCTTTCAACTGACGGACGATCTTCTCGACTATACGGCCGACCCCGCGGTTTTGGGGAAAAAGACCGGAACGGACCTAAAAGAGGGGAAAGTGACCCTGCCCCTGATTCATGCTATGAACCACGCTGGACCCAAGGATCGAGAATCCATGATCGCTATTATTGGAAAGCCTGATCCGACGATGTCCGAATTCCGGACGGTTCTGGAATTGGTCAAAGCACATGGGGGCATCCGTTATACGGAGAACCGAGCCAAGGAACATATCACGGCCGCAAAGACAGCCCTCGAATTATTTACTCCCTCCGCATCACGAGCGGTCCTTGAAGATCTGGCTGATTACGTCCTTGCCAGACAATTGTAACCTCCGGTCGGTGTTCAAGCAGCGGGCTATGGGAATTCTTTTGTCGTATAGATAGTGGGGTCCTCCACACCCGCTTGTTCAAACCCATCCCTTCTGATTCGGCAACTGGCACACCGGCCACAGGCCCTTCCCTCCGGATCGGGATCATAACAACTGTGCGTCAAACTGTAGTCGACACCCAGCGCCAAGCCGGTTCGAATGATTTGGGCCTTGGTCATCTCGATCAACGGGGATCGAATTCGGAAGCGTGCTCCCTTTTCAACGGCCATTCGAGTCCCCAAATTGGCCATTCGTTCAAACGCCGCGATGTATTCAGGTCGGCAGTCCGGGTATCCGCTGTAGTCGATACTGTTGACCCCGATAAAGATATCCCGGACGTCAAGGACCTCCGCCCACGCCAGCGCATAGGAAAGAAATATGGTGTTTCTTGCGGGGACATAAGTTACGGGAATCCCTTCGTCGGCTGTCTCTCGATCCCCCTTGGGGACCTCCATATGACCGGTCAACGCCGAACCGCCGAGCCCGGCCAAGTCGACATTCACGATTCGGTGGGCCGCCGCTCCGAAAAATCGGGCGATCCGTCGCGCCGCCGCCAGTTCTACGGCGTGTCGTTGGCCGTAGCGGAAACTGAGACTATAGAGGGTATAACCGAGAGATTTGGCAACGGCCAGTACGGTAGTCGAGTCAAGCCCGCCGCTGGAAAGGGCTACGGCCCCTTTCTTCTCATTGTCAGCCGGACCCATAACTACACCCCTCGTTCAGCGGACGGCCAAATCAGTTTATGAAGCTGAAGGTGTAACCGGACATTCAGCCGGTCCTTCAAAATCCATTTCGCCAGTTCATCGGGTGCCATGCGATCGAAAACGGGAGAAAAGTGAATGGTCCCTTTCTTGGAGTAAGAGGTCGGCAAGGCGTTTACCATTTCTTTTGCGTACATATAATCTTGCGCGTCTCCGATGACAAATTTGAGCTCATCGTTATCCGTAAGCCTGTACAGATTCTCCAGGTCGTTTTTCGCCGACTCTCCACTGGAAGGACATTTCACGTCTACGATCCGCACACATCGACGATCGATCCGTCGAATGTCCTGGCTTCCATTGGTTTCCAACAACACGGTAAATCCCAAGTCTACCAAACGACAAACCAGTTCGGGAACATCCTCTTGGATTAAAGGCTCTCCACCGGTCACTTCAACCAATGGACACCGGTAGGATTGAACCCAATCGACGACGGCCCGAAGAGGCATGTTTCGTCCTTGTTCGTAGGCATATCGCGTGTCACAGTAGGTGCACCGCAAATTACAACCCGTCAGCCGAATGAACACACACGGCAGACCGGCAAACGAAGACTCTCCTTGGATACTGTAAAAGATTTCGTTTACCTTCAAACCCATGAGGTTGCACCACCCCTCCGAAAGAGCCGTTTCCCGTCCCGCCTTTTTTACCATCATTGCCCCGCCTTGTCAGCCGCTTTATCGGTCGCTCGCGATGGATCAAGAACCGCAAAACAAACGGGGGGTAAAATTCGGGCCTCTATAGGAACCGGGAAGAGGCAAAACGGAGGCGCACTCGTTCTTCCGTTTGGAACCGGTTGGAACCGGTTACCAACCGCCCGGTTTGCTCTCTCGACATCCGTGTTTTCTAGCAGGCGCAAACCCGGTGTTTGAGGCACTTTATCCTTGACAAACAGCCCTGAATTGTACTAAATGGAACCGTTTACGTTTGCCTATTTAGAGGACTTCCGGTTTATTTTGGACCGGTTAGACGAACACTTCAAAGCTCTGTGCGGACCGGACAGGAGGTATGGTTTTGTTGTCTCCATCGGTGGCGGGTTTTGTTTGTCCAAAAATCACCATTCTGAAATAGGTTATTTCATTTGAAAGGGGGAGAGATCGACAGATTTTGGCGTTTGGCGTTTATTCTCGTAACAGCAAAATAGAGAAAGGAGATCTGAAAAATGTCACAATTGGTTCCACCGCATGGCGGAAAAGGGTTGGTTTGTTGTTTACTTGAAGGCAGCGAGCTGGAAGCCGAGAAAAAGAAGGCGGAAGGTTTGAAGAAAATCGAAATCAGTCCTCGTACGAAAGGCGACTTGATTATGATGGGCATTGGCGGGTTCAGTCCTCTCGATGGGTTTATGAACAAAGCCGACTGGCAAGGCGTTTGCGACAATTATCTCCTCGCCGACGGGACGTTCTGGCCCATTCCGGTGACCCTCGACTGTTCCAAGGAAGTCGCAGACGGCATCAAAGAGGGGGACGAGGTCGCGCTCTACGACCCCAAAGGGGACCAGATCATGGCGACCATGAAGGTCACCGAAAAATACGAGATGACTGAAGAAAACAAAAAATTCGAATGTGAAAAGGTCTTCATGGGAGAGGGAACCCCGACGGCCGAAGAGTTCTGGAAGATCGCCAAGGATGACCATCCGGGTGTTCAAATGGTCATGAACCAGAAAGAGTTCAATCTCGCGGGACCGGTCAAGGTGTTGAGCGAAGCGGAATATCCGACCAAGTACAAGGACATATACATGCGACCCGCGGAATCCCGCAAAATTTTTGAGGATCGGGGTTGGAGCGAGATTGCAGCCATGCAGCTGAGAAATCCGATGCACCGATCCCACGAATATCTGGCCAAGATCGCCATCGAGGTGTGTGACGGTGTGTTCATCCATTCCTTGGTCGGGAACCTCAAACCGGGGGACATCCCGGCCGATGTGCGGGTCAAGTGCATCGATGCCCTGGTGAAAAACTACTTTGTTGCCGACAAGGTTCTTCAGGGCGGATATCCCCTGGATATGCGTTATGCAGGTCCCAGAGAGGGTCTGTTGCATGCCACATTCCGCCAGAACTACGGTTGCTCCCGAATGATTATCGGCCGCGACCATGCGGGTGTCGGTGATTTTTACGGCATGTTTGAGGCACAAACCATTTTTGACAAGATCCCTTACACGGAAGAAGCCTGCCCCGACCCCGGCAAGGCCCTCCAGTGTACGCCGCTGAAGATCGACTGGACCTTCTATTGCCACAAGTGCGACGGCATGGCGTCCCTGAGAACCTGCCCGCACTCGAAAGAAGATCGCGTACTTCTCAGCGGCACGATGTTGAGAAAACTTCTCTCCGAAGGTGGAGAAATTCCGGATCATTTCGGGCGGGATGAGGTGTTGGAAATCCTTCGTGCGTACTATGAAGGTCTGACGGAAAAAGTGGAAGTCAAACTGCACGGCGCAGCGACCGGCGAATAGTACACCCCCGGCCTGAACCGCGCATTACCTAGCCTGACAAAAAGGAGATGTCTGTAGGGACATCTCCTTTTTTATTTTTGTGGTTATCCAAAATGCTCACGTTCACAGCAAACGGTGGCCGGTTGAGTGTCACTCCGGCCGGCAAAAACACTGACTGGAATTTTTAGATAACCGCATTTATTTATTTGCCCCGGAAAGTATCCTCACCTTGGCCCCGTTGGGACACCAGACACGCTTGGGGGCCACCAAAAGGAAAACCCCCTACAATACGCAGATTGTAGGGGGTATGTGATTGTTCGCCAAGGAAACCTGGCGTTTTGCACCCGGTGCAGACGCGAGGAACAAAGCGCCGGACGTTTTTTTCCTTTTCGGCCTATGACCGAAAACTCAAGCCACCCGCTATGCGCGGGTGGTCTTTGACTCCGACCACTTCTGTTTCTGCCTATTCACAAGGCTCTCTACCCGTATAATGGGAATAGGCCATGGCCAGTGTTCTGTACACCAGATGGGCCAGCTTCGAAAACGGGAGATAGGCAAAGAGGCAAAAGACAAAGACCAGGTGTATAAAATACATGGGATAGGCAACCAGAGGAAGATGAAGCATCCGGGTCCACTGTGAAAGCATTCCCGTAACACCCAACAGGAGAACCAGAATGAGCAAAGACCAATCAAAGTAGGTGCCTGTCTTGCCGTCTTCTTCCGCTTTTTTCGTCCGGTTGTATATCATCCAGACAGCCCCCACGATGAGTGCGATTCCACTGACATTGGCTAGGATCTTTACCGGGTTCAACTGTGAATAGGGTCCCGGGGAATGGAAAACGTATAAGGCCACGAAAAATATATTGGTGACGATGAAAAGGCCCAGGAAGGAAAACAAGACCAAGAGATGGGGAACGTACCGGTCCCTGTTCGTCGTACATTTCTCAAACTTCGTATGCTTCAATATACCGGGAATCACGCAGACGATGCTCCGCAAGAAATCGGGAACCACCAATTGTTTCTGTTTCGCGGTGCCGTTTGCCAGGGCATTCTTGTGTATCGAATTCATAAATCGCTTAATTCCGACGCCGAAAGTGATCGGTATCCAAATCACCGCAAGGGGAACGAAAACAATATCGATCCACAACGTGGGAAAAAACTTCGCGAACTCAATCTCGCCCTCCGGTATACCCAAGTGACCGATGGCTCCAAGAAGGATCAGGAATATGGCGACCGGAATGGCCAGGAGCAACCACCAGTACCGAGGATCCGGGACGATCCGACCAAAGAAACTCGGCCAAGACAACTCCGAGACGCTTATCGCTCTGGCTGCGGCCAGTAATTCCCCGGGCTTGGCTCCTCTGGGACAGTAGGTTGAACAATCATTACAGTAGTGACAAAGCCATATATCGGAACTTCCGATGAGCCGGTCCTTCAAGCCCCACTGGGCGGCAATCATCTCCTTCCTCGGGAAAGGCTGCTCTTCCGGAGAAATAGGACAGACCACCGAGCACGTGGCACACTGATAACACTTCTTCAGCGTATCACCGCCCATCGCCTGGAGCTGTTTTACAAATTTGACATCAGGTTCCACCCAATTGCTATCCGCCATTTTTTACCTCCTCATCCCCTTATCAGCTACAGATGACCTTTCCGCTAGAAACCCTTAAACGGATTGGGGCCAACCTCTTCTATTGTATCCATGAACTCCTTTATTAACCCCGGTATCTGGTCATATTCGTCGATGGCGATCTGGATTTGCTGGACCCTTTCCTTTTCCAGGGCCAGACTCTTGAGGGCCTCCCCGATCTTGTCCATTCGAACATTGGCCAGCTCGCTGCCCTTGATGAAGTGACACTGATAGTCATCTCCATACTTGCAACCAATCAACAAGACCCCGTCGATCCCCTTGGAAAGGGCATCCTTAATCCACACCACGTTGACGGAACCAAGACATCTGACCGGGATGATCCTGATCAGAGACGAGTATTCGAGATGGTTCATGGCACACAAGTCGAACGCCGGATAGGCGTCGTTCTCGCAGGCCAAGACGAGGACTCGCAATTTTTCGTCGTCTTCTTCCGGGACCTCGATTGCCTTAACCATGGAACCGATCGAATCAATGCTGTAAGTGGAAAAGCTGATGATACGTTCAGGACAGGCCCCCATACACGTCCCACATCTCCGACATCTCATGGGATTGGGAAGGGGCGTCCCCCTTTCATCATCATCCAAGGCACCAAAGGGACATTCCTCCGTGCACCGCTTACACTGAGTACATCGTTGAAAGAAAAACTCGGGTACCGTCTGGTCCCCTGACCTGGGGTGAACACACATCCCCCGATTGGCGGATTCCAGGCACTGAATCGCCTTCAAGGCAGCGCCTGTTGCATCTTCGATACACTCCTGAATGCCCTGGGCCCGATGCACCGTCCCTGCGACATAGACCCCGGTTCGTCGGGTTTCGTAGGGGAAACAGATGAAATTGGAATCGGCGAATCCTTCAAAGAGGTCCAGATCGAGAAACCCGCGGCCCTGGCGATACGCAAGGTTCAGGACAGGCTCATCCCTGGTGGTGGGCACCATGCCGGTCCCTAAAACAACCATATCCGCTTTCACCTTGATATTTTCCCCCAGAAGGGTGTCGTTTGCCTCCACGACGAGACCGTCTCCATTTTGAGAAACACCGATGACGTCGCCCTTGGTCAGAAAAATTCCGTCATCCTGCTGTATGCTCTTGTAAAAATACTCATTAAGCCCCGGCGTACGCATATGCTGGTAGAATATGTAGGCCCGACCGTCTTCCGGATTGTCTTCCCGGACATACTTGGCCTGCTTGAGCGCCACTGAGCTGATGATGGAGGAGGCATATGGAAAGTCTTCGTCAGTGCCGTTCCCGGGACATTGCAGGAATACTACACTTCGCGCCGCTTTGCCGTCTGATGGGCGGGTGACCTTTCCCTGGGCTGCCATTTCCTCAAACGCCACATTGGTCACCACGTCGGGAAACTTTCCCAAACCCAAATGGTCAAAGCTCAACGGCGGCACCGAAGCCACGTGCTCCGCTTCGGACGCATCTTCGGCCTCTTCCTTTTCCGTTACCTGGTCTTCCTCCGCCGGTTCACCCGCGGCCTCTTCACCCGGCTCCCAGGGTTTCCATCCCGTGGCCAGAATGACGGCACCAAAACGCTCGGCATCCGGATTCTTTTTCAAAATCGTGGCCGGAGCATCCGGGGTCGGTTCTCTTGCGGACACGTCCTGGCCTTCTTCGGCCAGTTTTTCCAGGATCGCTGCTTCTTCATCTTTGGACATCACGTCCCATACACTCTTGGTACCTGCGGGTTTGAGCGTAACGTCGTAAAGACCAGGCTGCCCGGCGATTCGAGCGACTTCGGTTTCCGTGCGGATTGTCACCTTCGGGTTCGCTTCCGCGGCCTTGATGATCTCCTCGATGATCGGTGACTGAGGGGCTTCGTACGGTGCGGTCCAAGGCGTCTGCTTGCGCATTTTCGCAGCGAACCCTCCGACGTTGGACGTCTTCTCGATGACGGTGGCCTCATACCCGGCTTTGGCAACCTCTAAAGCGGCTGTCAACCCGGTAACACCCCCCCCGAGAACCAAGATCTTCCTGTCGATCGTCTCTTCCACCGGTTCCGGGAGCTTGATCTTCTCTGCTTCCGCAAGCCCCATCCTGAGATAGTCCTGAGCCATCTCCTGCATGAACTCGTCTACGGCGGGCCCTTCTTCCCCTTCA
>Ga0207797_1000360_pt1 | contig 35026 bp, 30 predicted proteins | sample PRCRCaboRojoPR_6_FD_187275 | JGI IMG/M metagenome (GOLD analysis project Ga0207797, IMG submission 187275) | Marine sediment microbial community from Cabo Rojo, Puerto Rico - PR CR 10% Liquid 1 (SPAdes) | ecosystem: Environmental > Aquatic > Marine > Coastal > Sediment | place: Cabo Rojo, Puerto... | reverse complement strand
GGCGTCCGCATCCGCGACTCGAACGTCAGGGAGGCGACGGGAGCGAACGTCATCGGCGCCTGGATCGATGGCGAGTTGCAGCTCCCGCCCGATCCGGACGCCGTCATCAGTCAAAACACCGTCCTCCTGGTGACCGGGGGGCGCGGGGCGCTGGCGGAGTTGAGCGAGTTTACCCGCCCCGCACACACGTTCCGCGAACACGACCGCATCGTCGTGGCGGGCCTGGGGGAGGTGGGACGGGCAGCCGTCTCGGTCGTCGAGGAAGCGGGACTCGAGGTCGTCACGATCGACGTCGAGGACCGACCGGACGTCGACGTCGTGGGCGACGCGGGAACCAGGGAGACCCTCGAACGGGCGGAACTCGAGGACGCCGACGCCATGATCGTCGGGGTTCCCGACGACTCGACGGCGCTGCTCGCGACGGTGCTGGCGCGGTCGATGCAGCCGGACCTCGAGATCCTGGTCCGCGTCCACGAGACCGACGCGACGAGGAAGGCCCTTAGCGGGGGCGCCGACTACGTGCTGTCCGTCCCCCGGGTGAGCGCCAGGATGGTCGCCAGGGAACTGCGCGGCGAGGAGGTCATCGCCCCGGCCTCCCAGATACGCCTGATCCGGATCCCAGCGCGGCCGTTCACCGGCGAGACGCTCGCGCAGGCGGAGATCTACGAGAAGACCGGGTGCCGCGTCATCGCGATCGAGGACGAATCCGGGATCCGCGACACCGTCGATCCCCACCGCCGGTTCACCGGGGACGAGCGCCTCACGCTCGTCGGGACCGACGAGGCCGTTCGGACCCTCCGGAAGCGATTCGACGTTTGACACCTTTCCACCCCCTGGGGGGTGAGCTCCCGCTCGCTACGTGTCACCGTCCGAAGCGTCGTCGTGATTCGCCGGAGGTCGGGCGGACGGATGGAGCCTCACCACACCGCCGAGGGTTTTGGCAAGCCTAAAGTAACGCCGGTCGATACGTCGGGGCAATGAGCGTCGGGAGCGAACCGGACGGGAACGTCCGGGAAGGGGAAGGGTACACCTTCGACGACGTGAGCGTCGTCATGGGGACCTACGACGAGGAGCGGGCGGTCGCCCGGGTGCTCGACGACGTCGAGCGCGTCACGGGCGGGAAGGCCTCGGTGATCTGCGTCGACAGTTCGTCCGACCGGACCCCCGAAATCGCCAGGGAACACGGCGCCAGGGTGATCCGCCAGGAACCGCAGGGCTACGGGGTCGCGGTTCGGCGGGCCCTGGAGGCGGCCGATCGGCCGGTGATCGTCACCACGGACTGCGACGACACCTACCCGATGGCGGCCCTGCCCCGGTTCCTCGACGCGATCAATTCCGGCTACGACGTGGTGAGCGGCGACCGCCTGACGCGGGGGGCCGACGCGATGCCTCGGTTCAACCGCCTGGGCAACCGCGCCTTCGCCCTCCTGGCGAGCCTCCTCGTCGGCGAGCGCGTCCGGGACACGACCACCGGGATGCGGGCCTACCGGCGCGAGGTGATCGAGGACATCGAGTGGACCGAGAACACGGGGCTCTCGGCGGAACTCCTCCTGCGTCCCCTCCTGCGCGGCTATCGCGTGACGGAAATCCCGATCGACTACCGCGAGCGCGCGGGGGAGACGACCCTCGATCCGCTCGCCGGCGGCGCGGCCATCGCGACGTCGATCCTCACGGTTCCCGTCGAGGAACGCGTCTTCCGGTGATCGAGGCTGATTGTTCCTCGGCCGCCACCGCCGAGACGGCCGTCCGGAACCGGACGCCGTCGGGGTAGAACTCCGGACGTCCCGGAAGGTAGGTCCCCTCGCGGCCGCAGTCCCGGACGAGCGTGCAGACGGTCCGGCGCGGCGGCCAGAGGACGGCGACGCGGTCGTCGGTCGTGCGAACGGACGCCTCCTGCCGATAGGTGAGCGTCGGCCCCCGCTCGGCGTGAACCGTGATCGAGACGGCGAGCGTCCCGCTCCCGTCGAGCGGAAGCGTTTCCGGGCCGCTCGCCCGCTCGATTCCGTCCGACGCGTTTCCGAGTCGGACGCCGTCGGGCGCCAGCGTCCACCGTAGCGTCAGGCGCGAGCCATCGATGGCCGCGTCGGCGATCCGGTACCGTGCCGCCGTCTCGCCGTTCGAGATTCGAACGACGACCGCGACCGCGTCCCCCGGGACGCCGACGGTCGTGGTGGCCTCGAGTCGCGGCGCTCGGCGCACCTCCAGGCGCTGGAGGGCGGGCGTGATCCGCGTCCCGGGTTCGCCCAGCCACTCGCCGCGGTAGGTGTACCGGTAGTGGGTCCGGTTCGGATACGCGTCGACGACGTCGAAGTTCCCGCCGCCGCGATCGAGCGCGTAAACGATCGGTCCGTTCAGGCCGGGGTCGTTCCGGAACCGCTGGAACGGGTGGGCCAGCCAGTCGCCGTAGGTCGTCGGCGCGAACACGACGGCGTTCTCGAGTCGCCGGTCCTCGAACGGTTCGTAGGCCCGCTCGTAGGCCCCGGTGTACGCGAGGTTTCGCTCGACCGGCGGACCGAGGACCGACGCCTCGGCCGCGAGCGCGACGGGCGTGGCGAGGAGCACCAGGACGAGCAGTACCGCGCGAGTCTGCTCTGGGGAGAGACCTTCGACAGCCGTTACCCGGTCGCGCACTTCCCGCCCCACCGCCAGCGCCCCGGCCGCCCCGAACGCCGACAGCGGGAGGAGGAGGTCGAAGTGGTAGAACGGGCCGAGGAAGGCGATCAGGCCGTCGGTCGGATCCGCCGGGTCGCCGAGCACGTTGGCCGTACCCCAGAAGTAGACGTTACCGAGCGTCACCGAGGCCAGGAGGCCGAGCAGGAGCACCCGGAGGGTGCGGTCCGCCAGCCCCTCCGGTGACGGCCGCCAGTCGCGCTCCCGCAGTTCGCGGACCGTCGCGGCGATTCCCACGAGCGCGGCGAGGGACCCGAGGACGCCGGCGGCGGTCCAGCGCGTCAGGAGGATCCGGAGGAGACGGACGGTCCGCCGGACGGCCAGCGCCGGGGTATACCGCAGTTCGTGCCCCAGGATCCGCCGACGGCCGAACCCCAGCCCGTCGAGGGGCGCGAACGCCTCGTACGGGAAGAGGAGCGGGTCGCCCGTGACCGACCAGTTGTAGAGCAGCGCGAGGATCACCCCGGCGAGGCCGACGAGAGCGGTGATCCCCTGCCGGACGACGACCGACAGAAGGACCTCGCGATCCGCCCGCGCCCCGAGGATGGTCCACCCGGCGTGCACGACGAACGGGGCCGCGAACAGGACGGCCGTGTACGGTCGGGCGAAGAAGGCCAGTCCGATCGCCAGGCCCGCCAGGGCCGCCCACCCGCGGGACGACCGCCGTGCAGCCCGGACGTACGCGAACGCGAAGCCGAGGTTGAGCAGGGTCGTCGGGGCGTAGGGGAGGAACGTCGCGGACGTGAGGAGGAACAGCGGGGACGCGAGGAGGAACGCGACCGCGAGCGTGGCCGTCCGGCGATCGAAGGCGGCGCCGGCGAGGGCGTACACGAGCGCCGCGTTCCCGGCCGCGATCAGGCCGAGCGAGAGGCGCGGGACGCCGACGGCCGTTCCGATCGCGAACAGCCCGGCGGGGACCGGCGCGTACTTCGGATAGAGCCGACCGCCGTCGCGGACGAAGAACCAGGGACGGACGGCGTCCGCGATGGGGCCGGCGTGATATTGGAACTGTCCCTCCAGTAGGAAAGCCGCCTGCTGGAGGTAGACGGCCTCGTCGTGGTTGTGCGACAGGTGGGGGAAGACCAGCGTCGCGACGAGGGCGACGACGGCCCCGGCGAGCGCCGCCAGGGTCAGCGGGGAACCGAACCGGCGGAGCCTGGGCCGCCACCGATCGATCATTCTTCGGCGGACTTCGGGAACCACGCCAGTTCGTGGTCGGCGGTGACCTCGACGTCGACCGGCGCGCCGACCGGGAGTTGTTCGGTGTGGTTGTGCATGCACTCGACGACGTCGCCTTCCCGGAGTTCCACCCGGTAGAGGACGGTCGGCCCGAGGTACTGGCGGTAGATCACTTCGCCGTCGGCGTCGGTCCCGGTCGAGTGGCCGTCGGCCCGCCCGACCGGGCGCGCGGCCACGTCGTCGGGGCGGACGAGGACGTCGATCCGGGTGGCCTCGTACTCGCTCGACAGGCCGTTGATCAGGTCGACGGGTACCTCCCCGACCGCCGTGTGGACGACGTCGTCGGAGACGTAGCCCGACAGGAAGCTCGCGTGGCCCAGGAAGCCCGCGACGAACCGCGATTCGGGTTCCTGGAACACGCGCTCCGGCGGGCCGACCTGCTCGATCGCCCCTTCGTGCATCACGGCCACGCGGTCGCTGAGCGAGAGCGCCTCCTCCTGGTCGTGGGTCACCGAGATCGCCGTCACGCCCGCGTCCTTCAGGATCCGCCGGACCTCCTCGCGCATCTCGACCCGGAGGTCCACGTCGAGGTTGGAAAACGGCTCGTCGAGGAGCAGGATGGACGGCTCCGGCGCGAGCGACCGGGCGAGCGCGACCCGCTGTTGCTGGCCGCCGGAGAGTTCGTCGGGATAGGCGTCGCGCTGGGCCTCGAGTCCAACGAGGTCGAACAGGTCGTCGACGCGCGCCTCCCGGTCGGCGGCCGACCAGTCCTGGAGGCCGAACCCGACGTTCTCCTCGGCCGTCAGGTGCGGGAACAGCGCGAACTCCTGGAAGACGACGCCCACGTCGCGGGTTTCGGGGGCCGTATAGCGGCCCTGCCCGGCCACGGACTCCCCCTCGAGGCGGATCTCGCCCCCGTCCGGGCGTTCGAGGCCGGCGACCAGCCGGAGGGTCGTCGTCTTGCCACAGCCGGACGGCCCGAGCAGCGTCAGGATCTCGCCCTCCCGCACCGACAGCGAGAGGTCATCGACGGCGGATTCGCTCCCGAACCGTTTCGACACGCGTTCCAGTTCGAGGATCGTCTCGTCGGGGGCCGGCGACGCCGCGCGCCGGTCGCCCGTCGCGTGCGACCCGGCCGCGTCGACGTCGCTATCCGACATCGTACCCCTCCCCGCGCAGGACGACCACGATCGACGCGGCAGAGATGGCCAGCAAGAGCAGCGCCGGCACAGCGGCGGCCCCGTAGGCGTAGTTCTCCTGGGCGCGCCAGAGGAACGTGACCAGGGTCTCGAAGCCGGTCGGCCGGAGGAGCAGCGTCGCCGGGAGTTCCTTCATCGTCGTGAGAAAGACCAGCGCGGCCCCGCCGAGCAGGCCGGGCGCCACCAGCGGCAGCGTGACCCGGCGGAACGCGCCGATCGAGGTGCGGCCCAGGGTCCGGGCGGCCTCGGGGAGGCGGGGGTTCACCGAGAGGAACGACGCCCGCGTCGAGCCGACCGCCTGCGGGAGGAACCGGACGACGTAGGCGAACACGAGGATCGGCAGCGTCTGGTACAGCGCCGGGACCGTCCGGGTCGTCAGGAAGATCAGCGCCAGCCCGAGGACCACGCCCGGGACGGCGTAGCCGACGTAGCTGATCCGCTCGAAGAGGTTCGCGAGCGGCGACTCCCGGCGGGCGGCGAGGTAGGCGATCGGCAGGCCCGCGGCGGTCGCGAGGGCGGCCGCGGCGACGGCGACGCTCACCGAGTTGAGCGCGTACGTCGGGTCGAAGGCGACGCCCGTGAGGCCGCTCCCGCCGTCGACCAGCCACCACAGGAGGACGCCGACCGGGACGACCAGCGCGAGGGCGGCCACCGCCGCCGGGAACAGGGGGGCGACCCACCGCCACCGGCCCAGTCGGACGACGTCGCCGCGGTGGCTCCCGCCCTGGGTGCCGGCGAGGCGTTCCTCGCCGCGGGTCCGGGACTCGACCGCCAGGACGAGGACCGTGACGCCGAGCAACTGCAGCGAGAGGAGCGACGCGAGGTCGAGCGAGTACGTGCTCGCGCTGTAGATGACCGTCGCGAACACCTGGAACCGCATGAACTCCGGCGTGCCGAGGTCCGAGAGGACGTACAGCGCCGAGAGGAGGCCGCCCGCGGCGACCGCGGGTCTGAGGTGCGGGACGACGACCCGCCGGAAGGCCGCTTTGCGATCGTGCCGGAGGGTCCGGGCGGCGTCGATCAGCCGCGTGTCCAGGGTCTTCAGGGCGGCCCTGGCGGTGACGAACACGTACGGGTAGGTGTACAGCGTGAGCACGAGGACGGTGCCCCGGAGGCCGTAGATGGAGGGGAGGGACTCGACGCCCAGGGGCGCCAGGAGGTCCTGGAGTCGCCCGCGGGGGCCGAACGCCGAGACGAACGCGAACGCGCCGACGTAGCTCGGGATCACCAGCGGGAGGGCCACCAGGATCGTCCAGGCCCGCCGATACGGGAGGTCCGTCCGGACCGTGAGCCAGGCCAGCGGCACCCCGACGAGGACGCAGGCTGCCGTCGTCGCGACGACGAGGACGGCGCTGTTGAGGAACACCTGAACGGTCGTCGACCGGGTGAGCAGTTCGACCGCCGAGGTTGGAGGCACCGACAGGGCACCCAGCACGAGCCATCCCAGCGGCGCGAGGACGGCGGCGGCGACCGCCGCGCTCGCGAGGTACAATCCGATCCTCGCGGGGCGGGCGTCGTCGCGAACCCGGTCGCCGAGTCCGATCGTCCGCATGACTCAGACCGTGATGCCGACGTCGCGCATCAGTTCCAGGGTCGGTTCGAGGTCCGAGAGCTTCGTCAGGTCGAGGTCCGCCGGCGGCTGGAGTTCGTCGACCGGCGGCAGGTCCCCCACGGGCTCCACCTCGGGGACCAGCGGGTACTCGAAGGTCTGTACCGCGAAGTACTCCTGGGCTTCGGCCGAGAGGAGGTGTCGGACGAAGTTCTCGGCGAGCGAGCGGTCCCCGGCCGTGTCGACGACCGCCGCCCCGGCGACGTTGAAGATGGCCCCGGCGTCGTTTCTGGTGAACGCGGTCGCGATCGGGGCGTCGGGGTCGTTGGCGAGGACTCGCTGGACGTAGTAGTGGTTCGTGAAGCCCAGCGAGATCTCGCCGTTCGCAACCGCCTGGGCGACCAGTTGCTCGTTGCCCCAGCGCTGGACGCCGGCGTCGAGCATCGCCTCCAGCCACGCCTTGGTCGCCTGGGGTCCCCGGAGCACCCGCATCGCCGTGACGAAGGCCTGGAATGACCCGTATCCGGGGGCCCACCCCATCTCGTTCTCGAACGCCCCCCGCTGCGGGAACGCCTCGATGTCGGTCGGGATTTCCGAGGCGTCGAACGCTTCGGTGTTGTACGGGACCGTCCTGGCGCGCCCCGAAACCCCCGTCCACCCGCCGTCGCTGGCCCGGTACGCCGCCGGAACCATGTCGAGGACGGCGTCCGCGAGTTCGAGGGTCCGTCCGTCCTTCGCGAGTTGCCCGAGCGCGCCGGCGTTCACCGAATAGAAAACGTCGGCCTCGCTCGCGTCCCCTGCAGTCAGGATCTTGTTCGCGAGGTTCTGGGAGGACTCGTACCGCGGGACGATCGAGAAGTCGTCGTACTGGGCCTCGATGTACGAGAGCAGGTCGCCGACCAGCCACTCGTGACGCCCGGAGTAGACGCTGAGTTCCCCGGACAGGTTCGGTAACTCCGCCATCGGCGTCCCACCCCGGCTCTGGGGCGGCAACCGCATCGATCCGAACAGTTCGACGCCCTCCCGGGCATCGGACTCGTCGTCGCCGAGATACTGCCCCAGACAGCCGGCCGTCGCTCCGAGACCGGCGGTGCCGACGCCCGCGAGGAATCGGCGGCGGGCGAGGGACGGGAGCCGAACGTCGTCGCGGTGAGCGCCATCGCGGTCGGTCATACAATGATTTAGGCTGGCCTAAACGGTAAATACCTACCGGTTACTCCCCGCGGTCGACGGCCGTAACCGTCGATCGCCGAGTTCCTCGAGGCAGTCGAGCCAGTCGCGCATGTACTCGCCGACGTGGGCGAAGAACTCGCCGTTCTCCAGGTCGGACCAGTCGCCGGCGACCAGGGCGTCGGCCAGAACTTCGTAGACGACGGCGAACCCGGCCGCGTCGTCCTCGGGGGGAGGCGTCTCGCCCGAACCGGCCCCGTCCGCCCGGAGGCCGGGGGCGAGCCCGTCCGTGGAGGTCGATTCCGCCTCGTCCGTACCGGGGACCGTCCTTCCCGCCAGATCCGCCGTCGCCTCGTCGACGATCCGCCAGAGGCGTTCGTTGAGTTCCAGGCCCGGGGCCTCGTTGGTCAGGTCGCCGAACGTCGAGCGCGGGGCCTTGTCGTGCCGGCACAGGGGGCTGCCGTTGTGGACCTGCTTGCCGAGCAGGTCGGCCGCGCGCTTGAGGAAGACGCCGCTCCAGATGTCGTCGAACCGGCCGACGTCCCAGGGGTTGTCGTCCATCGGCAACTGGTAGAAGGCGGGGATCACCTCGCGCCGGAACGCGAGGTTCATCGAGGAGACCGTGAGGTAGTGCCCGCGGGCCGCGACGAAGTCCTCGCCGTAGTCCTCGCGGGTCATCCGGGTGGTCGCCTGGCCGTCGAGGTCGCCGTCCATCAGGATGCGGACGGCGTCGAGGTCCGGGACGTTCGTCCAGAGCCCCTGCGAGGCGACGACGTCGTCGACGTGGACCCGTTCCGTTTCCACCGTCTCGTCCATCGCCGAGTAGGGATAGCCGCGGGGGTAGAGGCCGTGCTCCTCGGCCGACTGGTAGAGCACGTTCGCCCAGCGCTCGTCCGACGAGACGGCCTCGACTTCCCCTTCGTACTCGAGGTTGGCGAGGTGGGTGCCGAAGAAGTCCACGTCCGGGAGGGGCGCAGTGTCGTCGTCGACGAACACGCCGTACTCGAAGTCGTTCGCCCACAGGTACAGCAGCCCGAAACTGGTCTGGGCGTGGCTCTCGGCGGGGACGAGGTGCGCGTACTCCTCGATCCCCTGCGCCTCGAACCACTCGGCTCGTGCCGAGGCGTCGAAGGCCCGCCCGGCGACGCCGAGTTCGTCGAGCATCTCCCGCATCCCCGCCACGTCACAGAAGTTCTCCGTGACGAGAACGACGTGAAGGCGATCGGTCTCGAACCCGTGCTCGCGGGCGTTCTCGACGTACGCACGGACGGCGTCCGGGTTGCGGACGGTCGGTACGACGACGCAGACGTCCTGGGCGGTCATCGCCAGACGAGTTTTTAGGCCATCCTAAAGAACTTGTCCCTTCGCGATTCGCCCCCGATATTCGTCCGATCGGTTCCGAGCGCGGAGCAAGCGTTTTGCGCCACCGAACCCTCTAGTTCGACGACATGGGGGACGGACGTGGGGAGATCGGATGGCCCGAGGAAACGGAGGGGAGGGCCGACGACGCCGATACCGCCTGGCCCGGCGAACCGCCGGACCTCGGCGTCGACCTCGAGGAACTCGAGGACGCGGCTCGGGATATCTCGGCCGCCAAGGACGAACCCGAGTGGATGCTCCGCCACCGCCTGGACTCCCTGGAGCGGTTCCCCGACCTCCCGATGCCCGACTGGCCCGGGCAACCGGACCTGGGGCCGGTCGACGTCGGCGAGGTGATCCCGTACGTTCGCCCCGACGTGGAACCGCCGACCGAGGGAGACGGTGAGGACGGCGATGAAGACGCCGTTCGCTCCTGGCGCGACCTCCCCGAGTCCTTCCGCGAGACGTACGAACGGCTCGGGATCCCCGAGGCCGAACGGGACGCCCTCGCCGGCACCGGCGCGCAGGCCGACTCGGAGTCGATCTACCACGCGATCCAGGATCGCTACGCCGACGAGGGGGTGATCTTCTGCAGCATGGAGGCGGCCGTCCGGGAGCACCCCGACCTGGTTCGCGAGTACTTCATGACGGCGGTCACGCCGGACGCCCACCGGTTCGCCGCGCTTCACGGCGCGCTCTGGTCCGGCGGGTCGTTCGTCTACGTCCCCGAGAACGTTACCGTCGACCTCCCGGTCCACGCCTACTTCTGGATGGGCCAGCCGGGCAGCGGCCAGTTCGCCCACAAGGTGATCGTCGCCGAGAGGGGTGCGGAGGTCCACTACATCGAGGGGTGTTCGGCGCCGCGGTTCAACGCCCTCAACCTCGACGCCGGCGCGGTCGAGGTGTTCGTGGGCCAGGACGCCCGGGTCCAGCACTCGAAGGTCCAGAACTGGTCGCGCACCACCTACGCCCTGACCTCGGACCGCGCGATCGTCGAGAAGGGCGGCCACGTGGACTGGATCGCGGGCACCTCGGGTCGAAGGTGTCGATGGGCTATCCCGCCAGTTATCTCCGCGGCCGGGGGGCCAGCGCGAACTACGTCATGGTCACGGTGGCCGAGAGCGGCCAGAACCTCGACACCGGCGCGAAGGTGCTGTTCGAAGCGCCCGACACCTCCGCCACGGTGCAGGCCAGATCCATCGCCAAGGGGGCGGTCGGACGAACTTCCGCGGCCTCGTCCGGGCCTTCGACGACCTCCGCAACGCCACCGCGAGCGTCGATTGCAGCGCCCTCATGTTCGACACCGAGTCGATCAGTGCGACGATGCCCTCCATCGAAGTGGAGGGCGAAAGCGTGACCGTCGCCCACGAGGCCCCCGTCGGCCGGATCGGCGTGGACGAGGTGTTCTACCTCCAGACACGAGGACTCGACGAGGCCCAGGCCAAGGGCCTCATCGTGAGTGGCTTCATCGACCCCATCACGACCGAACTCCCGCTGCCCTACGCGCTGGAGTTGAACCGCCTGGTCCGCCTGGAGATGGCGGGGACGCTGGGGTGATGTTCGTAACGGCAGTTCGTCGACCGACGCGTTACAGACCAGCGGCGGCGTTCCGAGCACCGTGAACCCGAGAGATCACTGGGAAGACGTCACGTTGGTGAACCCCTGCCTGTTCGAGGGAAGAAACGGATTGCCACGACCGCCCGAACCGATTGCGCAAACGATCCAAACGGATCACCGAACTACGTAGCTCTATTAGCGCGAAACGTCGACGACGTTCAGTTCGCCGTCGACAGTCATGGACAATTCGTCCTCGTCGACGTCGAAGGTGAACCGAGCCCGGAGGGGCTCGAGCGAGAGCAGTTCCTCGTCGTAACCCAGGAACGCAGCGGTAAACGCCGTCGAACCCGTCGAAGAAAGCGGGTTGATTCCGTGTTCGAGGAGGAAGGTTAGCAGGTGGACGTCGGTCACGAGCACCAACCCGGCCGCGCCACCGCGGCTGTAGAAACAGTTGGAACAGCGAAAACTCACCTGGACAGCGTGCCGATTGCTGCACTCGTCGCAGTACTCGGCGGCGTAATCGTGCACCTCGCAGACGCTGACCGACGTCGAAAGCGACGCCGAACAGCGCGGACAGACGCCACTCGCCATAGCCAACAGTTCGAGCGTGAGCCAGGTACTCCCGGCCCGGTACAGTTCCGCAGGACTGCGTCCCTGGAACCCTGCCGGTGGAAGCTGGACGGAGCCGAGATAGCCGTACTCCGCATCGGCCGCAGTGTTGTCGTCCGCGTAGGAACTCATCGCAGTCTCGGGATCGTAGTGGCCCTCGCATTCGGTACAGTAGTGTTCCACTTGATCCTCGTAGAACGCCACGACCGTCGACCCGCCGCAGATCGGACACGGTTCGTCGATCGTCGTCGGTTCCATCATCGGCGCTTCGGTGACTGCGCCCGAGAGGACGGCCTCCACGACCCGGCGACCCGCCTGCCGGAGTTCGTACCCGTTCTCCGATTTGCTGACGAAATGCCCCGTCACCGTGTCCAGATGGTAGTTGAACTGTCCCGAGTCGCGCATCCCGATGCGATCGCGCAGTTCCGAGAAGGACAGCGGGTCGTCGGCCGCCCCCAGTGTTCGCAGGATCTGTAAGCGGGTCTCGTTTCCAAGGGCCGCGAACGCGTCGTCGGGCGATAGCGTCTCGGTGTCTCCCTGGTCCGAACCAGTCGTCATACCCCGCATATGTCAACCGAATAGATAAACGTTGTCTGCACCCGGAGTGCACACGCCGATGCCCCAATCCTTTTGCCCGAACCACGAGAGGGAGTGGGTATGGTAGCGGCCGGAACGACGACGCCCGGAAACGAAACGGCCGAGGGGATCGGCGATCCAACGGCGCCGGTGCGACGGGGGCTCCGGGATCTCCTCGATTTCCTCCCCCCCGAGATCCAGACTGCCGTCACGGTCCTCGTCGTGATCGTTCTGGGCTGGTACGGTTCGAAGCTCGTGGTTCGGCTGGCCGGTCGAACCGTCGCGCGGCGGCTCCAGCGCCCGAGCGTCACCCGGACGGTCCTCCGGGCGATCCGGATGACCGTCCTGGTGTTCGCCGGGTTCGTCGTGATCGGGCTCCTTGGCCTCCAGCCGGGCGACATCTTCCTCTCGGTGACCGTCTTCTCGGCCGTGCTGGGGATCATCCTGGCACCGGTCGCGGGAAGCATCATCAACGGGCTGTTCGTGCTGGCCGACCAGCCATACGAGATCGGCGACATGATCGAGATCGTCGACACCGGCCAGCGGGGCTTCGTCGAGGACATCACCATCCGGTACACGAAGATCTTCACCCTCGACAACACCTTCATCGTCATCCCCAACTCCTCGATCCGGGAGCGGGACGTCGTCAACTATTCCGCCGAGGACGAACGCACCCGCCTGTCGCTCGAACTGCTGGTGACCTACGAGGGCGACCTCGCGAAGGCCAGACGGATCATGGAACGCGCGGCCCGCGAGGTCGACGATGTGATCTCGGGCGGCCCCGACATCCGCATCGGGAGCGCCCGGTACGTCGCCGGCCCGACCGCGTACATCGACGAGTACGGGGACCACGGCGTCCTGCTCACGTTGCGCTACTGGGTGAAACAGCCGTACAAAATGATGGTGGTGCGATCGGCAGTCAACGAACGGGTCTGGAGCGCCCTCGAGGCGGCCGACGACGTGGAGGTCGCCTATCCCCACCAGCACCTCGTCTTCGACGAGACGAGCGGCACGGCGGCCGTGGCGTTGCAGGACCGGGACTCCGGGCCCCCGGGAGGTCGTTCTGGACCGGGGCCCGCCACCGAGACGTCGAATGACGACCCCGGTGCCGGGAGTCCGACCGAGTCGAACACGGGTCCCGACGGGACCACCTGATCGGTCCTCGTTCCCCGTCAGGCGGCCGGCGGGGCGACGGTTACGATCTCGATGTCGAGGCGCTCACGCAGGTACGCTTCGACGTCGGGGTTGTCGAACAGCTTGTTGAGCATGCGCCGCCACCGGCCTTTCTGCTTGTGGCCGATGACGACGACGTCGGCTCCCTCGCTGGCCACCTCCTCGAGGATGCTCTCCTCCACGAGGAAGCCGTCCCGGACCACGTACCGCGTGTCCTCGAGGCGTCCGACCGTCTCCTCGACCGCCCGCTTCAGATCCGTCCGCTGCACGTCCTGGCCCTGCTGGTAGAGGTTGATGTGCAGCACCGTCAGGGAGGCATCGCGCTCGTCGGCGATGTCGAAGGCTCGCCGGAGCGTCCGCTCCGAGTGCTCGGAGAGCGGATAGCGCACCGGGACGACCACGACTTCCGAATCGGTCACAAACAAACGTCGGCGGTCCACGAGATAAAGCCTTTCCGGGTGGACCGGAGTGCCATGCCGCGACGTGTCGTCCCGACTCGCCTGCCGGCCGACCGGCCCGGCGTCGGCCCTCGCCGTCTCCTCGGCCGGGCGAGCACCCGTTACCCGTCGCCGTCCTTGTCCCTGTCCCCGTACCCGTCGCCCTCGCGCACGATCCTGCCCTCAACCGCGGGATCGATCCCCTCCGCGCGGGCGAAGTCCACGAGCGCCTCGTACTGGATCGGGCCCTCCTCGACGAGGTGTCGCTCGTCGATGGCCGGGAACTCGTGGTCGCTGTGGAACAGGTAGCGCGTCGTGGCCACCGTGTAGGTCGCCGTGGGATCGATCGGCTCGCCGCCGACCGTCGCGCGTTTCAGGGCCCCCGAGTCGGGATCCCAGACGATCCGTGCGCCGCTGACGTGGGCGTGCCACCAGTCGGCCTCGCCGAAGGCGACCCGCGAGCCGTCGGCCTGACGGAAGGTATCGAGCAACTCCGCCCCCGACAGCGCGGCGACGGCGACGGACTCCTCGAACGGGACCAGCGAGATCAGGTCGGCCAGCGTCACCTCGCCCCGGAGTGGCTCCCCGGACCGGATGCCGCCGCTGTTCTGGAGGCCGACGTCCGTCCCCATCGTCCACCGATACGCGTCGGCGACGAAGTTCCCCACCCGGCTCTCGCCCCTGAAGACGGTCCCCTCCGAGCGATCGATCGGCTCCTCGACCGTCGCGACGACCTCCTCGAGATCGGCCGCCCGCATCCGACTTCTGAGGGCGTCGGCGACCCCGTCGTGGACCGGCGCGTCGGTCACTTCGTGGCGGGAGACGGCCGGGCGTCCCCCGAGGTCCACCTCCAGGACGACCTCCCCGTTGACGCCGGGGCGGGTGAGCAACGTGCCGTCGACCCGCTCGACCCGCTCGGAGTGGACGTGGCCGCCGAGCACGACGTCCACGTCGAGTTCGGCCGCCAGTTCCTCGTCGGCGGCGCCCAGGTGCGAGAGGACGACGAGGTGGTCGACGCCCCGGTCGCGCAGGTCGTCGACGACGTCGCGCGCGACGCGGATCGGGTCCTCGAACTCGAGGCCGGTCGCGTTGGGATTGAGCGACCCCGTCGCGGGATCGGTCAGGCCGAGGAAGCCGACGCGTTCGCCGGCCCGGTCGACCACGGTCCACGGCCTGACGCCGGCGTCGGCGCCGAAGACGGTCCCGTTCCGGCGGACGTTCGCGGTCACCCACGTCTGTGGCGACTCGCGCACGACGTCGAGGATCCGGTCGCGTCCGTAGTCGAAGTCGTGGTTCCCGAACGTTTCGAGGTCCGGTTCGACGGCGCGGAAGAAGTCCAGCGACTGACGACCTTCGGTCACCAGCGGGAGGACGCCGGGGCTCGTGTTGTCGCCGGTCCCCGCCACGATGGTCGATCCGTCGCGCCGGGACTCGATCAGTCCCGCGAGCCGGCCGATCCGCCCCGGCGCGTCGTAGGCGTTCTCCACGTCCGAGTAGTGCAACAGCCGGGGCCCCATCGGTCGGCCCCTCGACCGTCGCCTGCAAGAAGATGGCGATCCGGTCCCATCGGTGGGGGATTCGCATCCGCCTCGATGCCCCTTCGTACCCTGGCCGAAGAACCACGTAATCGGTCGACTGCGCCGGGGTCGCGCCCGTCACTTTTGCCGCTTCCCTGTCACTTGGATACCCTTATTACTGAGGGCACGGTATATGTTGGCGAATGGGTCCTGCCAACGACCAACTCGCCGATCGAGCCAGATCGATTTTCGACCAGCTGGGGTACGACATCTCGGGCGACGGCCGCGAGTTCCGCGCCGACCGCGAGTGGAAATCGGTTCGCGTAATGGCGACGCAAGACGTCCCCGAGACGCCGGAGTCGGGGGAACTCCGGTGTTTCGTAACCTATTCCGACACGGCCCAGGACCTGCGACGGAAACTGCTCGAGGACAAGCCGCCCTACGACTGGGCGATCGTTTCCGTCGAGGGGGAAGCGGCCGCCACTGACGGGGGGTACGACGTCATCCATCCGCCGGAGGACGTCGTCCGGTAATCCGACGCAGCCGGCCCGCCGTTTTACAGTTCGCGACTCGCCGCCGCCAGCCCCGCCTCCCGGTCGACGTCCGCGCCGGCCGTCTCGAGCGCCTGGCCCAGCGCCGACAGGAGGTACGCCACCGTCTCGGGGCGGGCCGAGTAGCCCATGGCCCCGATCCGGAAGATCTCGCCGGAGAGGTCGCCGAGGCCGCCGACGATCTCGATGTCGTACTCGGAGAGCAGGTGGTCGATGACCTGGCCGTCGTCGACGCCGTCGGGAACGCGCACGGCGTTCAGGCTCGGGAGCCAGAAGTCCTCGTCGGCCAGCAGTTCCAGGCCCATCGCCTCGAGCCCCGAGACGAGCGCGCCGGCGACCCGCCGGTGGCGCTCCCAGCGCTCCTCGATGCCCTCCTCGGCGACGATCCGGAGGGCTTCACGGAGCGCGTACACGTTCGTCATCGGGCCGGTGTGGTGGTAGTCGCGCTCCTCGTCCCAGTAGTGCTCGACCAGCGAGAGGTCGAGGTACCACGACCGGGGCGGTTCGTCGCGCGACCGGACCTTCTCCATCGCGGCCTCGTTGAGCGTGATCGGGCTCGCGCCCGGCGGGGCCGAGAGACACTTCTGGGAGCCGGTGTAGACCACGTCGACGTTCCACTCGTCGGTCCTGAACTCGACGCCGCCGAGCGAGGCGACGGTGTCCGCGATCACGAGCGCGTCGTGGTCGTGCGCGACGTCGGTCAGTTCTGGGATGGCCGTCTGCTTCACGCCCGTGCTCGTCTCGCCGTGGACGAACCCGAAGACGTCCGGGTCGTGTTCGGCCATCGCGTCGGCGACGTCGTCCGGGTCCAGGGGCTGACCCCAGGGCGCGTCCACGGTGGCGACCTCGCCGCCCGCGCGCTCGACGATCTCCCCCATCCGCTGGCCGAAGTAGCCGTTGTTCGGGACCAGCGCGGTGTCGCCGGGCTCGACGAGGTTGGCGAACGCCGCCTCCATCGCCGCCGTCCCGGTCCCCGACACCGGGAACGTCACCTCGTTGTCGGTCCGGAACGTGTACCGGAGGAGGTCCTGGACGTCGTCCATGATCTCGACGAACGACGGGTCGAGGTAGCCGACCATCGGCGTGGCCATCGCCCGGAGGACGCGGGGCGGAACTTCGCTCGGACCGGGGCCCATGAGCGTTCGATCCGGCGGTACCAGTTCGCCGACTGACGGTGCGTCGGTCATGCGTGACGGTTCCACCGAGACGGACTAAAAGGTGCGTTCCGCGGAAGATGCCGCCGCCCGATCGCCCCTCGTGATCCGTCTCACCGCCCACTACGCGGTCCCGCTCGTACCGGCCACGACGTCGCTCCCGAACCGGCTGAACGCCAGGACGCCGAGCGCGACCATGATCGCCCCCGAGAGGGCGAAGACGTGGAACGACGAACTGCGCTCCGCGAGGTAGCCGCCGGCGAGGTATCCGATCGGAAACGTCACCTGGAGGGCCGCGTTCGTCAGGCTCACGACCCGGCCGCGGTTCTCGTCGTCCGCCGCGAGCTGGACCAGGCTGTCGCTCGGCACGTTGAACAGGGGCTGGACGGCCCCGAGGGCGAGGAGCAACCCGGCGAGAATCCCGAACGGGGGGATCGACTCGATCGGGACGAGCAGCGGCCCGACGCCGGCGAGGACCAGCGCGACGAGGCCGACCGCGAGGACGCCGGTGGCGTACTTGCGGCCCCGGGAGAGCGGCACGCGTCCCACCCCGACGTTGCCGACGATCCCCCCGACCCGGAACGCCGCGAGCAGCCCGGCGTACGCGACCGCCAGCGCCACCTCGTCGTACGCGAGGGTCGCGATCAGGATCGTGTACGGCGTGACGGCGACGTTGATGACCAGGCCGAACGCGATCAGGTCGCGGACGATCGTACCCCGGATCGTCTCGATCCCGTCCCGGAGGTCCGCCAGGAACTCGCCGACTCGATCGCGATCATCTCCGGCGTCCCTGGCTTCGGGGGACGTCTCGGGGACCGTCGCCAGCAGCGGCGCGGCGATCCAGGCCGCCAGGGCCGCCCCGACGAGCGTCTCAACTGCCCCGAACTGGTCGGTGAGGACGCCACCCACGCCGAGGAAGACGATCCCGACGGCGGTCGATCCCACGTAGAACGCCGCGTTGGCCTCGTCGAGCCGATCGCTCGGGACGATCTCGGGGAGGATCGCCTCGCGAGCGTTGTGGTAGAGCGCGCCCGTGATCGACAGGCCGACGAGCACGCCGTAGACAAGCCAGATCGACAGCCACCCGGCCGCCTTCGCGACCGGAAGCACGAGGAGGAGTGCTCCCTCCGAGAGCACCGCGAGACACATGAGTCCCCGACGGGAGTGGCGGTCGATCGCGTACCCGAGCAGCGGCGAGACCAGGACGTCCGGCGTTCTGAGCAACGCAAACGAGAGCCCCAGCGAGAGCGGACTCCCGGTCAGCACGAGTATCAACCACGGGATCGCGACGTTTCGCAGTCCCGAGCCGAGTCGAAGGACGGTCTCGCCCGTCCAGAGCGTCCGGAAGTCACGATCGGTCCGGAGGAGCGATCCCTGCTCGAACACCGCCGGTCACCTCGGGAGACCGAAATCGTGAGCGGTTCTGGACGGAGCAAGAAGTTAATACTGACTGAAACGTGGTAGCGTCACACGGACGACTGGGGGCTACTCCTCGACGACGTCGATCGGTTCCTCGTCCCGGTCCTCGCGGCCCTCGAACTCGATGGCCTCGAAGTCGTCGTCCCCGGCGAGACGGCGGGCGATCGTCGACACCACGACGGAAACGACGACGCTCGCGACGACGAGGCCGAGGATTTTGCGGCCGCGGCCGCCGCTGGATCCCGTCACGTCGCGGTCCGAATCGGTCGCTTCCGCGGGGACCGTCTCGTCCGTCGTCGATTCGGGCGAGGAGTTTCCGGGACCGAACGTTGCGCCATCGAAGTGCGGTTCGAAGAGAGTAATTTTCTCAACCATGGGACAACCACGCGCCAGAACATCAAATACTTTTAGTGTACAGTTTGACACGGGTGGGAGGCACGGGGAGCCGCCCTCGAAACACGCCCGCCGTGCCCGGCGTACTGGTTTCTCAAGCTCGTGGTTCCCGAGGGACCGAGCCGTGGCGGTCGTGGGTTCCGAGTCCGTCGCGGTCGCCCTCCGGACCGCGGGCGGCTTCCTCGCGCCGGGGCTTTTCCCCGCCACGTCCGGGTTTCGCCGAACAGGCGCCGGGATCTACGGGCGGAACAGGCCGTGTACCTTGGGGCTTGGTCCGGGGCGGTTCGCCTGCTTCGCGACCATGCTTTAATCCACGTGAGGCGGTCACCGTCGGGGAGACGACCGGGGAGGTCCGCCCCGTCGAACGGCCCAAGACCTGCATTACCGCGGACTGCAACACGGGGTCCGTCCCAGCGCCGTTCTCCGGACTCGCCGGAAGAGCGAGGGGTCTGACCCGTCGGTTGCGCGGCTGGATGCCGTGGACGGGTGCGTGAGTGAATACCAGGCGCCCCGAGTCACTTTTGCCGACCGGCCGCGTACGGACGAACCGATGATGGTCGGCCACGCAGCCCTGGCGTTCGCCATCGCGGCCAGCGTGGCTCTTCTCCGGGGGTGGTCGCGGGAGCGCGTCCTCGCGATCGGCCTCGTCGCCGGCGGGTTCGCCGTGGCTCCCGACGCGGACATGGTGTACGCACTCACCGGACTCACCGGCGAGGTGAGCGGGGCCACCGAGGCAGCGAAGGACTTCTGGGGTGCCAGCACGCTCGTCCACCGGTCGATCACGCACTCGCTCGTCCTCGCGATCCCGGCCGGCCTCGCGTTCGCGCTCTGGACGGTCCGCGCCGAGTGGCGATCGACCGCCCACGCGGTCACGCTGGCGCTCTCCATCGGCCTGGTCGCGATCGCCGTTCTCTACAGCGGCCTCCTCGGCGCGATCGTCACGGTCGCGTTCGTCGCGACCGGGCTCCTCGTCGCGACCCTCGCACGGTACCTGACGACGCTCTCGCCGACGCAGGTCCTCGCGGCGGCCTGGCTCGGCCTGCTCACGCATCCGTGGGGCGACCTGTTCACCGGGGAGCCGCCGACGTTCTTCTATCCGGTCGACGCGACGCTCGTCGCCTCCCGGGTCGAGTTCCACGCTGACCCGACGATGCACCTGCTGGCGGTGTTCGGGATCGAACTGGCGGCCGTCTGGCTCGCGATCGCCGTGCTCGAAACGGTGACCGACGAGCCGCTGATCGGCGCGGTCGAGCGAAAAGCCTGGCTCGGCCTCGGATACGCGGCGGCCACGACGATCATTCCGCCGCCGACCGTCGACTTCTCCTATCAGTTCGTGTTCTCGATTCTCGGCGTGGGCACCCTGCTCAGCGTACCGAGGTTGCGCGGCTGGGTCGTGACGCTCGCGCGGTCCCGGCGGCTCGATCGCGAGCGGATCACTGCGGCAGTGCTCACCGGCGTCGCCGCCGTCTCGCTCGCGTGGCTCGGCTACGCGATCGCGTACCTCGTCACCTGACGGACGGCGTGTCAAGGGGGCCGAGGCGCGGAACGAAACGGCGGGCCGGCGGCGCCGGGTCGACGACCCCGTACCTTTTGCCTGGGGGGGTCCTATCCGGTCGCATGTCCGGGGCCGATCTCGGCGTCCTGTTCAGCGACGGGCGATACAACGCCGCCCTCGGCTGGCTGTTCGCCGTCGCGTTGCTGGGAGCCGCCGGCGGAGAGGTCATCGCCGGCGATACCCTCTGGGCCGCCTTCGTCGCCGGCGTCGCGATCCTGGTGGTCCTCCCGATGATCGCCTATCGGAACCCGCTGGTGATGCCACCCTGGGAAGTCATCGGGCTGGCGGCCCTCCCGGTTATCGGCCGGGCCGTCGCCTCGTTTCAGCTGACGAGCGACCTGGCCACCTACCTCTCCGTGGCCGCCATCGCCCTCCTCGTCGCGGTCGAACTCCACGCGTTCACGTCGGTCCGGATGACCATCGGGTTCGCGGTGCTGTTCGTGATCGTGACGACGATGGCGACCGCCGGCGTGTGGGCCGTCGTCCGGTGGCTCAGCGACCTCTGGCTCGGCACCGGGTTCATCCGCGACGAGACCGGACTGATGTGGGAGTTCGTGAACTCGACGGCCGCCGGCATCGTCGGCGGGATCGTCTTCGAGTTCTACTTCCGCCGACGCGCCAGGCCCGACCGGCGACTCCCGGCGGACGTGCGCGACGCAGTCGCGGGGGAGCAACGATGAAACTCAGGGACGCCGTCGGGATCTCCACCCGGCGACAGCGCCAGCTCGCCAGACTCCTGGAAACGGCGCTGGTAGGGATGTTCTTCATCGGGCTCTATATCGGCAAGGTCGGGATCATCGTCAACGCCGGGATCGGGGTCGCCGTGACCCAGCTCGTTCCCCTCCTCGAGCGCGATTACGGGATTCCGATGGATCCGGCCCTGACGCTCTGGATTACGGCCGCCGTCTTCCTGCACGGCCTCGGGACGATACCGCTCCCGGTCGAGTGGGTATCGATCGTCGGACCGGTGCCCGCCGGAGTGGACCGCGTCTCGCTGTACAGTTCCGGCGGGGTGTGGGACCACGTGACCCACACCGTCTCGGCATCGGTCGTCGCCGCCGTCGGGTACGCCACGACGCGGGCGCTCGACGAACACACCGAGGACATCCACATCCCGCCGCGGTTCATGTTCGTGTTCGTCATCCAGTTCGTCATCGCCTTCGGGGTCCTCTGGGAGGTGCTGGAGTTCGCCCTCGGCGGGCTGGGGGGCGTGCTTGGCGGCGCGAACGTTCTCACCCAGTACGGCATCGAGGACACCATGATGGATCTCCTCTTCGACGTGGCGGGTGCGATTATCGTCGGCCTCTGGGGGACCGCCCACCTCACCGACGTCGTCGGTGCGCTCCAGCAGCGGCTGGCGGAGCGGGCCACGAAGGAGTAGCGCGGCGACTCCACGGCGTCGAATCGGAGTCGATTGGCGTCCCCGCGAGGGGCCGGGACGATTCCGCGGCGTCGGGGCCCGGGAGGGCCGTCACCCGTACCCTTCGACGTCGATGTGGCGCGGGTCCACGCCGACCTTCCGGGCCGTCTCCTCGACCGTGTTCACCATCATGTTGAGCCCACAGGAGTAGACCTGGAGGTTCGAGGGATCGATACGCGCCCCGATGTCCGTGTTCGGTTCCTCGTCGAGGTATCGTGCCTTGTCGCCGAGGTCGTGTCCCTCGACGCCGTCTTCCATGTATTTCAGGAAGGTCTGTTGGACGTACGCCTGTTCCCCGTCCCAGTCGGTGAGGTAGTGTTCCCGCGAGCACGTCGGAACGTAGTGGAAGTTGTCCCGTTCCTCGGCGAGGGAGCGGAAGTGCTCGTAGTACGGGAGGTCATCCTTCCAGGACGCGCCGGCGAACAGCCAGACGTCCCTGGTCGTCCCATCGTACACGTCCCGATCCTCCTCGAAGATGTAGTCGATCATGCTCCGGAAGGGCGCCGTGCCGGTCCCGGTCGCGAGGAAGGCGACGTCCCGTTCGGACGGCTCCGCCAGCACGAAGTCGCCGTTCGGGCCCCGGATCGTCACCTCGTCGCCCGGTGTCAGCCCGTCGCAGAGTTGGGGCGTGAGGCGCCCGCCGGGAACCCGCCGGATGCAGAACCGCAGCAGGTCGTGGTTCGGGGAACTCGCGACGGAGTAGGCCCGGGGCGTCCCGCAGAACTTGACGCTGATGAACTGCCCGGGAACGAACTCCACGTCCTCCTCCAGCGGCTGGAGCTCGACGGAAATGAGCGCCGGATGGGCCCGTTCGTACCGAGCACGGAGCCGACTGAACTTCTCGCTCCTGAAGCCGGCGGTGTCCTCGGAGAGCCCTTCGACCCCTTCCCAGTCGACGGCGCAGGGGTCGCCGTCCTCGACGAGGTCCTCCCGGCCGTTCTCCACGAGGAGGTCAGCCATCGCGCAACGGACGTCGTCCGTCCGATCCTCGTCGAGAGCTGCGACGTCGACCGTGCGCGCCTTCTGGGTGATCAGCGGGACTCGTTCCGCCAGTTCACGCAACGTGTCGTGTTTGTGGACGATGGCCATCGATTGTTTAAGACTAAGATCGGCTTTCGTATTTAGTTCTTGATACCCGTTTTCGCGCGACGGGAAAACGTGGGAACGGAACCCAAAGTCCCGGCACGCGTATCAAAACCCCACAATTCGGGATTCAGGGCAAACGGGGAGCAACGCGGAGAACGATCGCGACGAGCGACACGAACGGCCTGGCGCGACACGTGCCGTCCGTTACCAAGGCTCACGTTTAAGCGGTCGCCGAATGATATCGGAAACCCGAGGAAAAACCTATGTGATCCCCGGTCCGAATGGGGCAGTGGGTGTACCAACAGATGGTCTTCAAGAAAATCACGCTCATCGGGACCAGCACCGAAAGCTTCGACGACGCGACCGACGACGCCATCGCACGGGCCGAGGAAACGCTCGAGAACGTCCACTGGGTCGAGGTGGAGAACCTCGGCGCCGAGGTGGCGACGGCGGACGACGTGGAGTACCAGGCCGAGGTCCAGGTGGCCTTCGAACTCGAGGACTGAGGACGACGCGAGGGTCGAGACCGCGTCAGACCGTTTCGACCCCCGGGTTCAGAGGGACCGCCGGCCGTCGTCGGTGATGACCGGGCCGAGCAAGGAGACGGGCGTCGCGTCGTACGCGGGGTTCTCGACGGCGAACCCCTCGGCCGGTTCGCGCATCACCTCGCTGGGCGACCGGAACTCGTTCTCGAAGACGAACCCGCCGTCGACGATCTTGGCGCTCGATCCGACGACGACGAACGGCACCTCACCGTCCGCTGCGGCCGCGGCGATGGGGTAGGTCCCCACACGGTTGTACAGCGTGTCCCCCACGATGCAGTCCATCCCCACGACGACGGCGTCGCACTCCCCGAGGTAGTAGCCGCTCGCGGAGTCGACGATCAGGTGTGCCTCCACGCGATCCATCTCGGCGAGGGCCCGGGCCGTCTTCCGGCCGAGATACCGGGGCCTGGCCTCGGTGACGTACACCTCCAGGTAGGTGCCGTTCGACGCCGCGATGTCGATCGCCTCGAGGACGGTCGAGGAGTAGTCGTGCGTCAGGATCGTCATCCCGTCCTCCAGCCACTCGGCCGCGTTCTCGGCGGCCCGGTGCTTGCCCGACTCGATCCGGTCGATCACCGCGTCGATGGTCTCCTCGGTCAGCGTTTTCGCCGCGGCCACCGACTCGGGATCGCCCTCGGCGACGGCGGCGACCACTTCCCGAACCGCGTTCTGGAGGGACGCGTGCGACGGGTTGGCCCGGCGGAGCGCCGACCCGTTCCGTTCCAGGGTGCGCTCGTACTCCTCGACCGTCGCGAACTCCCGATCGAGTAGCTCCCGGAGCGCGTCGGCGGCCTTGATCGCCACCACCGAGGAGCTGTGGGTCTGCATCTCGCGGATCTCCTCGATCGTCTCGTCGATCATACACGGACCCTCTCCCGTGCGAGAGAAAGGTCTTCCGCACTCGCCGACGGTGGCCTCCGGGCGGGAACGGGAGAGAAAGGGGGGAACGGGGGAAGCCGGGAGGTGAAACCATGGGGAGAGTCGGGGGTTCCGCATTCGAAACGGTGGGTGGCGGATGGCGCCGCCCAGCGAGGCGCTGTATTACCCCCGCGACGGCCGGTGGACTGACACACCGGCGCGATCGCACCGGAGCCCCGGCAGCCCGGATTTATCACCCATCCAAATTAATGGTTTTGGCCGATAGGAACGCTCGAGAGCGTTGCAGACCGCATCACAGGACAGGGTCGAAATCGCGTTTCGCCCGGAGACGTGGCGAACCGGAGCGGAGAATAGTATGGAGTCTGGTAATCCTCGCCGCGCCGATATGCCAACGGAACGACTCTATTCAGGGGCTCCGTTCGTTTCCTCCACGAAGCGCGTGTCGCGTAACGGGCGCCCGGCGTCGCTATCCCTTGATGTTACAGATGGGGTACACCCTGGCGACCTTGTCGCCGATGCCGAGTTCGTCCGAGACCCGGACGACCTCGTCGACGTCCTTGTAGACGCCGGGCGCCTCCTCGGCCACGGTCGCGCCGCTCTGGGCCTTGACGTAGATCCGGTTCTGGTCGCGCAGGTCGTCCATCACGTCCTCGCCCCAGTAGGTGTTCTTGGCCTGGGTTCGGCTCATCAGCCGTCCGGCCCCGTGGGCCGTCGAGCCGAACGTCAGGTCCATCGAGGCCTCGCCGCCGCGCAGCACGTAGCTGCCCGACCCCATGCTGCCGGGGATGATGATCGGCTGGCCCACGTTCCGGTAGGCCTCCGGGACTTCCGGGCGGCCGGCGGGGAACGCCCGCGTGGCGCCCTTCCGGTGGACGAAGAGCTCGCGCTCCTCCCGGTCGACGGCTTCGCCGTCTCCCACCGGTCGGCCCTCCGGCCCGACCCCGACCTCGTGGACCTCCTTCTTCCCGATGTTGTGGGCCACGTCGTACAGCAGGTGCATGTCCATCTCCTGCCAGGGGCGGTCGAACACCTTCTCGAACACCTGCCGCGTCCGGTGCATGATCAGTTGTCGGTTCGTCCAGGCGAAGTTGATCGCCGCGCCCATCGCGAGGTAGTAGTCCTCCGCCAGCGGCGACCCCGCCGGCGCCGCGGCGAGTTCCTTGTCCGGGAGCTTCGAGAGCAGGCCCTGGTGTTGTTGCTCGATCTTCCGGAGGTAGTCCGTACAGATCTGGTGACCCAGCCCCCGGGAGCCACAGTGGATGAGGACGACGACCTGGTCTTCCTCGAGCCCGTAGGCGTCGGCCACGTCGTCCAGGTAGACGTCGGTCACCCGCTGGACCTCCAGGAAATGGTTCCCGCTGCCGAGGCTACCCAGCTGGTTCTTCCCGCGGTCCTTCGCCTTCTCCGAGACGACCGACGGGTCCGACTCGTGGAAGACGCCGCCGTCCTCGCAGTGTTCGAGGTCGTCCTCGACGGCGTAGCCGTTCTCGAGCGCCCAGTCCATCCCCCGATCGAGCACGTCCTCCAGCGTCGACTTGTCCGTCTCGACGACGCCGCCCGCCCCCAGCCCCGACGGAACGTTCGCGAAGAGGGCGTCGACGAGCTCCTCCTCCGTCCCCCGGACGTCGTCGTAGGTGAGGTTCGTTTTCAACATTCTTACTCCACAATTAATATCGTAACCAATTGCCCCAGGCGATATACAGCCGGTTTCGGCGTCCGTCGCCCCCACGCCCCCGACCGGGAAGCCGTAGCCCTGGTGGCCGTCCGGCATGCAGACGGCGTACTTGGTGATGCCCGGAAGGTGCGTCGAGTTCTTGAGTTGCTGGAGCGTCAGGTCGTCGCTGATCTCGTCCAGGAGGTCCTCGCTGGCGAGGACCCGCGCCGGGACGCGCATCCCGTCCTCGGGTTCGATCTCCCAGACGTAGTCGTCGATCCGGTGGAGCGTGATACCGTCGGCTTCGTAGGTGGTCATACCCGTCTATTGGACGCAAGAGCGGGAAACACTTTCCCCGGGATCGCCACGCCGGATCGGACGTGTCAACGCGAGAGGAGGCCGGTGCGCTTATTACACACGTTTGCCTTATTTACACGCAGTGAGCGTCAAGATCGACCTCCAGGTCGTCGATCGCGGTAGCGACGAATACGTCGAGGAGGCCTGGGACCTGAAGGAGCGGATCAGGCGGGAGGAGGGCGTCCTCAAGCAGCGGAGAGGGTTCTTCACCGACGCCTATCGGCGCTCCAAGGTCCACCTCTACGTCGCGGGCGACGACCTGGCGGGGTTCGTCGCCACGCGCCGGGACGGCTACATCCTCTTTCTGGCGTCCCATCCCGACTTCAGGGGGGAGGGCATCGGCAAGCGGCTGGTCGCCCGGGTGGCCGACGAACACCGGACGGTCACCTGTCACGCCCGGACGACCAACGAGAACGCCCTGCAGTTCTACGAACACCTGGGGTTCGAGGTCGAACGCCGCATCGACAACTACTACGAGGACGGCGGCGACGCCTACTACCTGAAACTCGGCGAGGAAGCCGGTCTCGCGGACCGACTCTCGAAGTTCCTGCGCCGGTAGCGTCCGGCAGGATTTTACCACGGGGCGTCGAACCGTCGCGGGCGATGGAGCCGCGCACGCGAGCCTACCTCAGAGGGCGCTTTCGCGACCACTACCGTCGGGTGGCGCCGTCGTTGCCCCCTGCCGCGAACGAGCGCGAGTGGGGGTTCATCCCGTGGAGCGAGGGGAGCACCACCATGGTCCGCCATCGTTCGATGCTGGACCTGGGCGACCTCGGCGACTTCCTGGCTCGCAAGCGGCCGCGACACGTCTACTTCTCGGCCGGTCGATACCGGCATCCGGGCGCCGGCACGATGGGCGCGAAGGACTGGCGCGAGGCCGACCTGGTGTTCGACCTGGACGCCGACCACCTACCCCGGGTCGATCCCGAGGCGGACAGCTACGCCGAGATGCTCGCGACCTGCAAGGACGCCCTCTTCCGATTGCTCGAGTTCCTCGAGGACGACTTCGGGTTCGAGGACCCCGCCGTCGTCTTCTCGGGCGGCCGGGGCTATCACGTCCACGTCCGCGACGAGGCCGTCAGGGGGCTGGGCCGGGAGGCGCGCCGCGAGATCGTGGACTACGTGCGGGGCGTCGGCGTCGACTTCGACCGCGTCGTCGAGTCCGAACCGGTCGCCGGCATGGGCCGGGAGACCCCCGCCCACAAGCGCTCGCTGTCGACGGATGGCGGGTGGGGCCGCCGCGTTCACCGCCGGGTCGTGGCGCTGGTCGACGAGCTGCTCGCGACGGACGAGGCGGACGCGCTCGACCGGCTCCGCTCGTACGACGGGATCGGGGAGGGGAAGGCCGACGCGATCCTGACCGCCGCGTCGAACAACCGGGAGGCGATCGCCGCCGGCAACATCGACGTCCACCCGGCGTTCATCGGGCTCGTCAGGGCGCTGGTCGAGGAAACCGTGGAACGCGAGATGGCCCCGATCGACGAGCCGGTCACCACGGACGTCAACCGCCTCATCCGCCTTCCCGGGAGCCTCCACGGCGGGACGGGACTGGTCGTGACGCCGATCGACCGGGACGACCTGGACGCCTTCGACCCGCTGGTCGACGCCGTCCCCTCGACGTTCCGCGGGCAGGAGATCGCGGTCTCGGTGACCGATCCCGGCCCGGTCGACGTCGGGGGCGATACCTTTACAGTCTCGGCGGGCGCACAACACGTTCCGGAATACCTCGGCGTGTTCCTGATGGCTCGCGGGCGCGCCGAGAAGGAGAAAGAATGAACCTCGACGAACTCCAGTCCGTCAGGAGCAAGGAGCGCCGGACGGACAGCCTCCAGCACCTCCGCGACTCCTTCTACGGGGACGTGCGGGACTACCTGGGCGGGCTGAAGGCCGAGCGGGACGCGGCCGCCGAGCGCGCGGACGACCCGTTCGCGTCGCCGGAGGTCCGCCAACTCACCGACGAAATCGAGTCCGCCACGGAGGTCGTCGAGGCGATCTACGAGCGCCGGATGGGCAAGCTCGTCAAACACGCCAGCCTCGTCGCCGCCGGCATGGAACCCGACGAGGAGGGCATGACGTCCGAGGAACGGGACCTGTTCTTCGACATCGTCGACCGGATCCGGGACAACAAGGAAACCGTCCTGGGGACGATCGAGGGCGACGACGACACGACGGACGAGTCGGCCGCCGGGACGCCGGCCGAGGGCGTCAGCGCGGCCGCGGCGATGGTCGGGGCCGACGCGGACGAATCGGCCGAGGCGTCCGACACGCTGGCGAGCGAGGCGGCGGGCGATCGATCGGCCGACCGCGACGACGCACCGACGTCCCCGAACGAACGGACGGGGGTCGACGCGGGTTCCTCGGGGGCGAACCCGGATCCCTCCGGGGACGCGCCCAGTCCCGACACGGAGCCGTCGGACGCGGACCGGGAAGCGGCGTCGCCGACCGAGCGGCTCGAGGCCGACGACCGCGTCATGCTCCGGATAACGACCGACGTCGGGGAGATCCTCGGCGTCGACGACCGCGCCTACGACCTCGAGAGCGAGGACGTGGTCGCGCTCCCGCGCCAGAACGCGGAGCCGCTGCTCGAGCGCGAGGCTGCGGAAAAACTCGAGTGACGTCGCGCTGCTCGAGGGGAGCCGGAGCGCAAAAGGGGACGTGACGGCGGGAGCGTCGCGGGAACCGGACGGGCGGGGATCACTCGGGAGTGTAACCGTGACCGACGACGAGGGCGAGCAGGTTCAGGGCGATGAGCGCCACGAACAGCCAGGTGTCCGTGGCGGTGTCCAGTCCCGAGAGCAACAGCGGGACGTGGAGGAACGGGAGGACGACGGCGGTCCAGAAGCCGGCCGCCTGCACCTGGTGGTGGAGGATCGACAGGCTCCGGCGAGCGAGGGCGGAACCGCTCCGGAGCGCGAGGGACAGTTCGTTCGTTCCGTACTGTGGAGGGCGTGACATCGTTATACACCTCGGCGGGCATCTCATCGTATACGCCCCGGCCCCATATAACGGGACGAGCGTTGGCGTGAATTCGCTTCGTTTTACGAAACCGACGTCCGAAACTGTAGATTGTGGTCACCCCTGGACGTTTTACGACGCTTCGAGCGGCCGCCGTTTTCTTCATAACCGGCGCAGAACCCGTCTCGTTCGAGGAGGACACGCCGAAACGTGGGTCGTCGCGGCGAGCGGACGTCCCTCCCGGATCATCGACCCGTTACGGTCCTCGTCCACCCGTCACCGGGGAATCGTTCGGGCGCTGACGGTTCCGGAACGGATCCGGACCGCGGTCAGCCGCCGGGCGTCGCCGGCACTCACGACGAGGGGGTAGTATCCCGGAGTGGACGGCGCGGACAGCGAGAGTTCGATCGTGCGCCGCTCGCCCGGCGGAACCCGCACCGTCCGTGAAACCTCACGATCGCCCGCCAGGATCACCGAAACATTTCGACGGGCCGCCTCGTTGCCCCGGTTTTCCAGCGTGACGACGACCGGGACGGGACCGTCGACGATGGCGATCGGCGGGACGTCGGCCGCCGCGAGACGCACGTCGGGGCCAGTCCAGACGACCGCCGTCACGGCCGCTTCGAACGTCTCGGTCGACGTGTTCTCGCGGGTCGCGACGGCGCCGACCCGGCCCGGCCGATCGAGGGCGACGACGGCGCGGCCGTCCGGCCCCGTCCGGAGCACGCGGTCGGCGACCTCGATCGTCGCCGCCACCCGCTCGCCCGTGTCCGCCCGCCGCACGGTGAGCGTGGTTCGGTTCCCGACCGGCAACCGCGCGGGCTCGGCCGAGAGTTCCAGTCGGACCGTCCGGCGGTGGACCCGGAGGCGTTCCGTCGCCGGTTCGAAGCGGGTCTTCGGGGTCGGTTCGGCGGTCGCGGTCACCGTGTGCGATCCGGGGGCCATCGAGGACAGGGTCGCGGTGCCGTCGGGGCCGGTTCGGACCGTTCGGTCGCCCGCCTCGACCGTCGCCCGGACCGGTTCGCCGCTGTCGGCCCGGGTGACGGCCACCGTCGTCCCGTTCCCGTACGTGACGGCGTCCTCGGACAGTTCGACCTCGAGCGCCACGACGTCCCGACGCACGCGAACCGTCGTCGTCCCCTCGACGAACCGCGTCCCCTCGGTGGCGTTCTTCCGGCCGACGATCCGGTGGCGACCCCCGCTGTCGATGGTCACCACCGCGCGGCCGTCGCTCCCCGTCCGGACCGTTCGATTCCCGACCACGACCGTGCCACGCACGGGCGTCCCGTGTTCGCGTTGCAGGGTGATCGCGACGGCCCCGCCGACGTCGATCGTGCTCCGGTTGGCGCTCACGTCCAGTTCGACGGTCGCCCGCCGAACCCGGACCGTCGCCGTCCCCGTCGGGGACGTGTCGTTCGTCCCCGGCGGGCGGGCCGTGATCTCGTACGTCCCAGTCGAGGGGAGCGCGACCACGACCGTCCCGTCCGCCCCGGTTCGGTACCGGTTCCCGGCGACGGTCACCGTCGCGTTCTCGACGGCCGTGGCGTCGACACGGGTGACCTCGATCTCGACGCGCTCCCCGGGCTGAACCGTCGTTCGGTTGACCGACACGCTCACCGATCCGTTCGTTCCCCCTTCGGGGAACGGGAACAGCGGCTCGCTCGTGCCCCCTCCTTGCAGCGAAATCCCCACCCCCGCGAGCATCGCCGCGCCCGCGGCGACGACGATGACCGCCAGGAGGAGCACCACCGGATCGCGACTGGGCCGGTACGTTCCGGATCGGGCGGATTTCGAGCCCCCCGGCTTCGAGCCCCTGGCCGGCGAGAGGACGCGCGAGGAATCGAGCGTGAAGGCCACCACGGTACTGGGGTTCCCGTGCGGCTCTACGCGAGGTTGTCCCTTATACCATGTGGCACCCGAAAACTACCGCACTCGGATCGGCAACTGGGGTCCGGTCGGGGCTCACTGGAAGCCGATGCGACCGCCGGTCCGGCGCTCGGACGTCTCCCTGGCCCCGGACTTGAACTCCTCTTTCATCCGCTCGAAGTAGTCCTCGATGTCCTCCGTGATCGTCGGCCTGACGCTGTCCATAGCGCTCCGGAAGTGTTGCATCTCGACCTCCTCGGCGTCCTCGTCGTCGCGCAGCGCCTGGATGGCGGCCTCGCGGGCGATTGACTCGAGGTCGCTGCCGACGTAGCCCTCGGTCGTCTCGGCGAGTTCGCGGAGGCTGACGTCCGGCGACAGCGGCGTCTCCCGGGTGTGGATCTTGAGGATCTGCTCGCGGCCCTCCTCGCCGGGTTCGCCGAGCATCACCAGCCGGTCGAACCGGCCCGAGCGGATGAGCGCCGGGTCGATCATGTCCGGGCGGTTGGTCGCGCCGATCACCATCACGTCCTCCATCTCCTCGAGGCCGTCGAGTTCGGTCAGCAGCTGGTTGACCACGCGCTCGGAGACGTTCGAGCCGACGTCGCCGCCGCGGGACGGGGCCAGGCTGTCGAGTTCGTCGAAGAACACGATGCACGGGGCGACCTGGCGCGCCTTGCGGAAGGTCTGCCGGATCGCCTTCTCGCTCTCCCCGACCCACTTCGAGAGCAGTTGCGGCCCCCGGATCGAGATGAAGTTGGCGTTGGTCTCGTTGGCCACGGCCTTGGCCATCAGTGTCTTGCCGGTCCCGGGCGGGCCGTAGAGCAGGACGCCCTTCGGCGGCTCGATGCCCAGGCGGTCGAACTTCTCGGGATCGGTCATCGGCCACTCGACGGACTCCTTGACGTTCTGCTTGGCGTCGTCCAGGCCCCCGACGTCGTCCCAGGAGACCTTCGGAAGTTCGACGAGCACCTCCCGCATGGCGCTGGGTTCGACCTCGCTGAGGGCGCCGCGGAAGTCCTGGCGCTTGACGATCATCCGGTCGATGAGGCTCGGCGGGATGTCCTCCTCGTCGAGGTCGATCTCCGGGAGGTACCGCCGGAGGGCCTTCATGGCGGCCTCCTTGGTCAGCGACTCGATGTCGGCGCCGACGAAGCCGTGGGTCTCGTCGGCCAGGTGGCCGAGGTCCACGTCGTCCGAGAGGGGCATGCCCCGGGTGTGGATCTGGAGGATCTCGCGGCGGCCGGACTCGTCGGGGACGCCGATCTCGATCTCGCGGTCGAACCGTCCGGGGCGGCGGAGGGCAGGGTCGACCGAGTCGACCCGGTTCGTGGCCGCGATGACGATGACCTGGCCCCGCTGTTCGAGGCCGTCCATCATCGTCAGCAGCTGGGCGACGACCCGGCGCTCGACCTCGCCGGTGACGTCCTCGCGCTTGGGCGCGATCGAGTCGAGTTCGTCGATGAAGATGATCGAGGGGGCGTCCTCGGTCGCGTCCTCGAAGATCTCGCGCAACTGCTGTTCGGACTCGCCGTAGTACTTCGAGATGATCTCGGGCCCCGCGATGGAGAAGAAGTTCGCGGAGGTCTCGTTGGCGACGGCCTTCGCCAGGAGGGTCTTCCCGGTGCCGGGCGGGCCGTGGAGCAGGACGCCCTGGGGCGGCTCGATGCCCAGCTTCTTGAAGATCTGCGGGTGCTTCATCGGGAGCTCGACCATCTCCCGGACGCGCTGGATCTCGTTCTGGAGGCCGCCGATGTCCTCGTAGGTGATGCCGCCGCCGGTCTTCTCGAACCCGGAGATCGGCTCCTCGCGGAGTTCGACCTCGGTGTCCTCGGTGATCAGGCAGACGCCGTCGGGTTCGGTGTCGACCGCGATCAGCGGGATCGCCTGGCCGGGCGACCGCATGAAGGGATGGTTGGTCGAGGACATCACGGGGACGATGTCGCGTTCGACGACCGGGCGCTTGAGGATCTGGCGCTTGACCATGCCGGCGGCGTCGGAGCCGAACTGCACGCTCGCCTCCTCCGGCGGGGCCAGCACGAGGCGGTCGGCCTTCGTGGCCTCCGCCTTCCGGATGGTGACCCGTTCGCCGATGCCGACGTCGGCGTTCTGGCGGGTGAACCCGTCGATGCGGACCGTGTCGGTGTTCCAGTCCTGCCGGTCGGCGCGCCACACCTTCGCCGCGGTGGTGCTGGCGCCGTCGATCTCGATGATGTCGCCCGGACTCAGCTTCAGGTGCAACAGGGTGTCCGGATCCAGACGGGCGATACCGCGCCCGGAGTCGTTCGGATAGGCCTTCGCGACCTCCAGTTGGACTTCGTTCATGATTCGGGGATTGCTGGTGGTTTGTGTTCGGGCTCGCCGCCCGATATGTCTTTTGTTGGCGGGGACGTGGGCGACGTCGTCGCCGGCCGACGGCGTCACGACGCGTTCCACCACTTCACGTACACTGGGTCCGGACGGTACTAATGCATACCGCCAAATCGTCGAGCGGTTGCACGGCCGGCGGGGACGGGCGGCCGGGATGCGGGTACCTTTATCGGCGTCGATCCCCGACCCTTCGGGCATGCGTACCCTGGCCTTCGACGGCCGAACCGGGGCGAGCGGGGACATGATCCTCGGGGCCCTGCTGGACGCGGGCGCCGACCCGGCGGTCCTCTCGCCCGTCGAAAACGCGCTCGAGGTCACGTACGACGTCGAATCGACGACCCGCGAGGGCATCGAGACGACGACGGTGACCGTTCGGACGGGTGGGGCCGACGGGGCGGTCGACCGACCGAAGGCCGGCGCCACCCCCGACGATGGGGAGTCGTCGTCCGAACGGGCCGAGGCCGGACAGCCCGACGAGGACGGAACCGGTGCCGACGAACGCGAACCGGAAGTCGGGAACGGGACCGACGCCGACGACCGCGAACCGGGAGTCGGGAACGGCACCGATTCCGGCGAGGGCTCGACCGCGACCGGCCACCCGGCGGAAGGACACGGGCCGACGAGGACGCTGGACGAGGTCCGGTCGATCGTCTCGTCGATGGGGCTGCCGGGGGACGTCGAGGCCGACGCGCACGCGGTCTTCGAAACCCTCGCGTCGGGCGAGGCGGCCGTTCACGGCACCGATCCCGACGACGTGCACTTCCACGAGGTCGGCGCCGACGACGCGATCGCCGACGTCGTCGGGGCGCTCCTCCTGATCGACGACCTCGACCCGGACCGGGTGGTGACCACGCCCGTCGCCGCGGGGAGCGGCGAGGTGACGTTCAGCCACGGCACGTACCCGGTCCCGACCCCGGCGGTGACCGAAATCGCCGCCCGCGCCGACTGGCCGATTTCCGGCGGCCCGGTGGAGGGCGAACTCCTCACGCCGACCGGCGCTGCCATCCTCGCCCACGTCGCCGAGGGCGTGGAGCGCCTCCCGACGCTCCGGGTCGCGGACACGGGCTACGGCGCCGGGTCGCGGGAGTACTCCGGCCTGCCGAACGTCCTCCGGGTCCTCGTGGGCGACGGCCGGGGTGGCCTCCGGCGGGAGGAGATCGCGGTGCTCGAAACCAATCTCGACGACGCCACCCCGGAGGTGCTCGGCGGCCTCCAGGAGTCGCTCGCCGCGGCCGGCGCCCACGACGTGACGATCCTCCCGGCGACGATGAAGAAGTCCCGGCCGGGCCACCTCGTGAAGGTGATCGTCGATCCCGAGGACGCCGACCGGGTCGCCCGCCGCCTGGCCGAGGAGACGGGGACGCTCGGCGTCCGGGAGCACGGGGCGGGGCATCGCTGGGTGGCCGACCGCGAGGTCCGGCCCGTCGAAATCGAGATCGACGGCGGATCCTACGAGGTGGGCGTGAAGGTCGCGGCCGACGCCGACGGGGAACGGTTCGACGTCAGCGCCGAATACGAGGACGCCCGGCGCGTGGCTAGGGAGACGGGGAAATCCGTCAGGGAGATCATGCAATGGGCCGAACGCGCGTTCGAGGAAGAGTGAGCGGGATAGCCGTCACGCGGTCGCCCACACGAACACCTTTTCGCCCGCGTCCTCGTCCTCATCGTCGAGGTCGGTTTCGGCTTCGTCGTCCGCCAGCGTGTCGGCGACAGCGTCCGTCCGCTCGACGGCGAACCCGGCCTCGCGGAGGAGGGAGGTCGTCCGATCCGGGCCGGGCTGGCTCCAGTGCATCTCGGCGCCGCCGCCGAGCCAGTCGTCCGTGCGCCCCT
>Ga0207797_1000359_pt1 | contig 35128 bp, 23 predicted proteins | sample PRCRCaboRojoPR_6_FD_187275 | JGI IMG/M metagenome (GOLD analysis project Ga0207797, IMG submission 187275) | Marine sediment microbial community from Cabo Rojo, Puerto Rico - PR CR 10% Liquid 1 (SPAdes) | ecosystem: Environmental > Aquatic > Marine > Coastal > Sediment | place: Cabo Rojo, Puerto... | reverse complement strand
GGTCCCGGCTGGAGAGAGACGCTCGCCTGTCTTCGATGGGTTCGCTCACCCAGGCAGCAATCTGGGGAGATAGAAGCCAGGCAGCGAGGAAAGGTGCGGCCAGCGGAAGCACCACAGGGCGAAGCCAGGTCAGGAGGACGGTGACGATCAGGGCCAGGAAAGGGCCAGCGCTCATCTCACGCCACAGCAAGCCGATCTTCGACTCACGACCGAAGATGCGGACGGTATGAGCAGCCGTGGTCCACTGCAGCAATCGCTTGTGGCTGATCGTGAGCCGCACCAGTGTCGCGACGATGGCATCCAGCATGAGGATCGTCTCGTAGGGCAGAAACGCGAGACTGAGCAACCAACGACCGAGCTCTTCTTCTAGCTCTACCATGCCGCGGGGCTGGTCCTCCCCCCGAAGCCGCCGCGCGATCTCTGTCGCCGCCCCGGTCACCAACGGCAGACCGGAGGCGAGGACAGCCAAGATCGTCCAGATCAGAGGTGAGCCGGGCATCCAGAGCCAGGCCGCCACCAATAGGACGAACAACGCCGGAGAACGCAGGCTGCGCCGCAGGTTATCGAAGATCTTCCAGCGGTCGAGGGCTGAGAGACTATTGGCTACGGTCCCCTCGTGCGCTGACGGTACTCGAGGAAAGAGCCAAGGCAGGATCTGCCAATCCCCGCGCACCCAACGGTGCTTCCGATGCGCGTAGCTCAGGTAAGTGGGAGGATAGTCCTCGAAGAGCGTAATGTCGGAGACCAGCGCGGCTCGACCGTGGATCCCCTCAAAGAGATCGTGGCTCAATAAGGCATTCTCAGGAACCCGGCCCCGCAGACTACGCTCGAATGCGTCAACGTCATAGATGCCCTTACCGATGTAGACCCCTTCCCCAAAGAAGTCCTGATAAAGGTCAGAGACGGCCCGCGTATAGAGATCAAGGCCCGCATCGCCGGCAAACAGCCGCGTAAACCGGGTCTTGGTGACCGCTGTGGGCTTGACCTCGGTTCGGGGCTGCAGAACGGTGTAACCCGCCACCACCTGCTCTTCATCAAACTCGGCTCGATTCAGGGGGTGGGCCAGCGTGCCCACCAACCTGTGAGCAGTATCCAGAGGAAAGACCGTATCTGCGTCCAGGGTGATCACATACTCGACATCAGCAAGGAAGTCGAGATCGCCCATCTTCACTGTATAGGACGTCTCCTCCTCGCCGCGCACCAGCCGATTGAACTCGACCAACTTCCCCCGCTTCCGTTCCCACCCCATCCAACACCCCTCGCTGGGGTTCCAAAGCCGTTCGCGGTGGAAAAGGTAGAAAGGCGCCCCTGCTCGCTCGTCCTCCGCCCGTCCACGGCTGTACTCGCGATTCAGCCGTCGAATGCCCTCCTTGGCCCGCTCCAGCAGTTCATCGTCCTCCGGCCTATGCTTCTCGGGAGCGTCAGAGAAGTCACTCAACAACGCGAACCCGAGCTCGGGCTCCGGGTTACCCAGGTAGTGCAACTCCAGTTGCTGGAGCAAGAAGTCAACTTCCTCGTCCGAGGTAAGGAGAGCCGGGATCACCACCATGGTGCGGTAATCGCGCGGAATACCGTCGCTGAAGTCCAGCTTGGGCAAGACATGGGGCGGAATGGTGCGGGTGAGAAACGCGTTGACCAGACTAACCCCGACGATTGAGGCCGGCACTAGAACGAGCACCGCAACGGCAGCGAGCACACCCCATCCAGCTCCCACGTCAGCCGCGTATGCGACAGCTCCCGCTACGACGAGAGCCGCAATCACCGTGATACTGCTCAGATAGACACCTGTAGCGTGATGCGACGCCCACCGTCCGGCCCGCTCCATCCAACCAGGGCGGAATCCGACATCACGCTCGAGCCGGTCGCGGCCGCGCCCAACCAGGTAGAATCCAACATGCTGGCTGCGGTCTCCGAAACCCGAGCCCTCGTCCGGCTGCTGCCGCTGACCCTGGGCTTCTCGTCCGGCTTCTTGGCGGGCAGCGGCTAGGGCAGCCTTCGCCACCTCCCGCTCGGACTGGTCCACAGCTCTCGCCAGCTCCTCGACGACGCCCCGGTAGCGGTCTCGGGTCTTGAAGTCCATAGTCGAGTAGACGTTCGCCGGGTCGGCGCGAAGTGTCTCCTCGACCAGGCTGACGGCCTCGAAGAACCCATCCCAGTCCTCGGTAGCTATGGCGCGCAGACTGCTGATGGCACCGGCGACAATTGCCTCGTCAACCTTGTCATCCAGCTCGATGAGACCGGGCAGGCGCTCATCCGCGACAGGGATATCCACGCCAGCGGCGCGCGCGACAACCGGGGTTAGCAGCTCCAGGATGCTTATCCGCAGCATGGTGGGAAGAGCCCAGATCTCGCCCATGGTCAGCGGACGTGCTTCCTGGTACCCTCGGACGAAGCTCTTGACGGAATCCACGTCGACCTGCCCACCCATGGCCTGGATCATCTCACGGGCTGCTGCGTAGATCCTTGGGTAGCCCGCCGCGGGAGGCTCGTCGAGCTTAGGAAGTCGACGGTAATACCCGGCAGGCATGTTCTGCTCGATTTGACGGATCGCCTGCTGAATCACATAGTAGTTGTCCAGCAGCCACTCCGCCACACCCGATAAGGTGCCGCGTTCATCAGACGTCTCGATGAACCTGGCATATGTCTCGCGGAGCACTCTCTCAAGTGCGGCGAGGCGGTCCAGGGGGGTAGGAACGACCCCGGTGGTTCGCGTTGCGGTCTGGCTCTCGGCCAGCTTGCGCGCCCGTTCCTCTAGCCCCTGAGTTTCTTGTCTCTCGTCTGGATTCGGTGCCATCATAACGAGAACCTATACGTCGAAGTCTCGGAGCCGATGCGGCTTCCTACGTCGTCGGTAGGTACGAACCCAGGGCAACCCGACTGGGCAGCACCTCTACGTTGAACTCGAAACTGTGGCCTCAATGTCCCGCGTATTCGCTGGCTGCTCTTTCGGCCTCCGTCATCGGCGCTTCTTCTGGAGGCACGTCTTGAACGATCAACAGAGGTTTCGACCCGTATGCGATGAAGTTCAGAGTTATGCTGCCGTAGGGCCATCTCGTCTCCCCAGAGTAACCATGCGCCGCCATCACCACGAGATCTGCATCCTCCTCATCGACCAGGTTATGCAGAGCCAGAGCCGAGTCGCCGCTCACCAGCAGATGAATCTCCACGGGCAGCTCGAGTCGACCTCGCAGATCCTCAAGATATGCTTCGCCCTGCTCGCGGTTCAGGCGGGTGAGCTGCTCTACCAGCTCATTCTCCTCGTCCGTCAGTGGAGCCCGCCGGGGAACCTCCGGTCTGTTCACCACGTGAGCCAGCAGCAGCGTGGCGTTATGGAAATCAGCCAGGGGCTTGACCCAGGGCAAGGTGCATTCAGCCCGCTTCGAACCGTCAAGCGGCACGAGGAGACGCTTGTATCTGAGCTCAGTCAGCTCCTCGGGCACCCGTCGATAAGCCCGCACGATCATCGTCGGCGTGTAGGCCCGGAGGATCACCTTCTGGACCACGCTGCTGATGTTCCATTCGCTGAGCCCACTGTCCCCGTGGCTGCTGAGGACGATGAGATCGACGTCTTCATCCCGCGCATACCGAATGATCCTTCCAGCGGGCCTCCCTTCTGCCAGGACCGATTTCGCCTCGAGTCCGACCTCTCGTAGCTGTTCAGTGATGCTGCTCATGTAGGCGTTGGCCTCGGACTTACGCATGTGCCAACTGAGAGGATCGGCGGCCGGAGAACCAGGTTCGCTCGATTCACGCGGCACTGCCCTCAGCAAGGTCACCTTCGCATCCAGCGCCCGTCCCACTGCTACCGTGTGCGGCAGCACGCACTCGGCCAGCGATGACCCATCTAGCGGAACTAGTATGTGGTCAACCACCGCTGCCTCCTTCTTTTCTATGCCTTGAACGCGATAATGACGATACCGATGAGAACCCCTGCTCCCAGGGTAAGCACCGTATACCGTCTATTCTGTTCCTCCACCTCCGGCAGAAGGTGCGTACCGCCGACATAGACGAGAGCGCCCGCCGCCAGACCTAGTAGTGCTCCCAGCCCGGGTTCGTCGATTCGAGAGACAAAGGGATACGAGATCAGTGCTCCCAGCGGGGTCGAGAACGCAGCGGCCAGGAAAGCATAGAGAGCCGACTTCCGGCGGCTGAAGCCCCCCCGTTCCAGCAGCACAAACGTGATGATGCCCTCCGGGAACTCATGGAAGACCATCCCAACGGCCGCCAAAGCTCCCGTGAACACGCTGACGTTGAACGTGATGGAGTAGATCGCGCCGTCGATTAGCGAGTGCAGTCCGATGCCGAGCATGGGTATGATGCCCACCGCGTACTCCGGACACTCGTACTCGTGACAAAGATAGAGATTCAGGAATCGATTCAGGAGGTAGAGCGCAAAAAAGCCCACCAGCATTGACGCTGGAGCTAGTGCGCTCATCTCAATCGACTCCGGGATCAGGTGCGTGAACGACACTGTGATCAGAACGCCCGCCGCAAAACTGACGAAGTACGCAGAGCGTCTCCTGCTCCATTTCCGGTATTGGCTAATGACAATAATACCCAGAGTCGTAACTGCGCACGCAATGGTACTCGCGGCGAGCACAATCGCCAGTCTACTGACAGACACAATTCTCCTCTCAGTCCGGCACCACAAAGATCCAGCGTCAGTCGGACAACGTTTCTCCTGGGCACCGGCCTCATAGCGCTGGCCTCGGCACCGACTACGGCCCAGACGCCTTCAAGACTCTCGACCTAGAAGATGAAGACAATGCCAACGCTGGCGAGCAGCATCAGGACGACGCCTGGAAGTATTGCCCGTCGAAGCTCACGGGAGCCAGTCGCTACTACAATCCCTGCCTTAGCCAACGTGTTCGCCATCGCGCCGATGACGACCGCCCGAGCCCCGGTCCTCACACTCAGTCCTCCTTCGCCCTGCGTCAACTGTGCCATTGAAAGCGTTACGGCGTCCACGTCCGGCAGACCGGATATGAAACTGGAGAGATACACCCCGGTGTCGCCAGCGTAGACGTCGGCAGCCTTCGATATCACCAGCACCACAGCATATAGGAGCCCGAACTGGAGCGCCGTTCCCAGTTCGAAGGGGTTTGTGAACGGGACCTCTCGCTGCTCCCGGGGTCGCTGCGAGAGGTAGAGATAGCCACCATAACCCAGTCCGACCGCCGATGCAGCGGCCATGGGCGGCCAAAGCATAGAAAGGAGCCGAGCATTCAGTGTGGCTACCTCCACAAGCACCCGCAGGTAGGTTATGGCCCACGCTACCGTAATCGCCAGGGCAAAGGGCCTTGCCAACTCTTCTTCTTCCTGACTCCGCTGGGAGAAGCTCCACGTCACCGGGGTGCTAGAGACGATGCCACCAAGAAGACCGGTCAGGCTGATGCCCTGCCGCGGTCCAACGGCTTTGATCAGTACATAGCCCAGAAAACTGATCCCGGAGATGAGGACGACCATCAACCAGATCTCGTGGGGATTGACCACGTTCAGGGGCGGCGGCCCATAGCCCTGATCCGGGAGCACTGGTAGGACGATGACGGTGATTACCGCGAATTTCAGCGTCGCATAGACGTCCTCGCGAGTGATCCGCTGAGCGAAGGCGTGCATCTCGGGCTTCAGCGAGAGAAGCACTGTGGTCGCCACGCCAACGGCTGCCGCCAGCGGAAGATGGTCCCAATAGCAGAGCGCCCCCGCCGAAAAGGTCAGCAGGGTCGCAATCTCCGTCGTTAGGCCCAAACCTTCATGCCGCAGAGCCCCCACAAAATAAGCGGCCGCTATGAGAAGGCCCACGGAAGCAAGTATCGAAACCATCCCCCAGGGAGACCCAAGCTCGTCGGCCATCAGAGCCGCCGTACAGCCTAACAGGCTGATCAGGGTGAAGGTCCGCACACCGGCGAAAAGCTCCTCCTCGGGACCACCATAGGCATACTCTCGCTGCAATCCAACCAGAACGCCAATCGCCAGCGCCGCGCCAAACCGGTAGAAAAGAACTAGTTGTGTCATCCATGGACCTCTGACAGTGTTGGCACAACAACTCCAGCGTCAAGATGGATGCAGCCCGTTACGGCCCAAAAACACTGTCCACGAGAGGTGCTAGGTGACAGCGTCGACCAGAAGCGCGTATCGGCATCCTGTCGTTCCATCAAACCGGCCGTCCTTCGCTTCTGCTCTCCGCTTCGAACGATTCCGGTGAGCAGTGACGACTGTGTCTGTCTCAACTGGGTCCTTCACCGCTATCTCCCCCGGATCGCCTAGCCAGAAGAGCTTCGCGCGCCAACTGTCTCACCTCACCGATCTCAAGTGGTTTCTCCACACAGCGGTATACACCCAGTCTCTCAGCTTCCGCTGCGAAACTCCGACAGCCATAGGCCGTCATCCAGACGACGGTGGGACCGTTCTCAATGTCCTGGATCCTCTCCGTGAACTCGACCCCATCCATGTCAGGCATGATCAAGTCCGTGATCACCAGATCGCAGCCCTCATCTTCTACCTTCCGCAGGGCATCATGGGCCGTATGAGCGCCTATGACTTCAATCCCTTCCTCAAGCTTCCTCAGAGCATTTTGCAATACAAACAAAATCCGGTCCTCATCATCAACAATTAGGATCGTTGAGTTTTCCACAGGCAAGATGACTCCATTGTGAATCGCCGTTCTTCTGGCGTAGACATCGGTTCTTCAGCACCAGCTGACGCAAGATAAGTCTAGCACAAAAAAAGAGCCCCAACCGATGGACTCGGTTGGGACTCGTGTTGGAGCAGGTTTGAAAGAGTTGGAATTTCGTTGGACCGGAAAGCTCTGACTAGGTGGGCTCGGATGCCCGGGACGCGTTATCCACAAACCGATAGCCAACGCCGCGGACGTTTACGATGTAGCAAGGATCTGATGGATCCGGTTCTACTTTCTGACGCAAACGGTGGATGTACCACTTGATGATGTCACGGGCCTCCTGCAGATCCTCCGGGTCATAGTCCCGCGCCACACGCACCAGCTCCGGAGGGGCAACCACCCGCTGGGTGTTATCCATCAGGTGAACCAGTAGCCTGAACTCACCGCGCGTCAGGTCCAGAGGCTCCCCTTGGTAGGTAGCGACATACTTCTTCCGGTCGACGAAGAAGGGACCTAGCTGCATGTGCTTCTCCCTGGCTTCGGTCTCGACGTGAGACTCAACCACCCGCTTTCGCCGCTCCAGGGCCTCTTTGATTGCCTCCCGTACCTCAGACGGCTCGACGGGCTTGAGCAGGTAGCCGTCTACCCCTTCCTCAATCGCCGCTTGAGCGGATTCGAGCGATCCGTGAGCTGTCAACATAATGACAATGGTTGACGGCCAGCGCCATCGCACTGCCTCCAGGACCCGCAGACCGTCGACTCGTCCCCCCAGCCTCAGGTCCAGCATCATGAGGTCGAATCTCTTGTCGCGGAGCGCGCTGAGCGCTTCCTCTCCGCTACCGGCCGTGGTGACCGAATGGCCCTCTTTGGTTAGCGTCTTCTCCAGGAAGAAGCGGATCCCTTGCTCATCGTCGACTACCAAGGTCTCCAATGTCTCAGCCACGTGCTCTCGCTCCTCTTGAATTCGTATGTAGGTTTCTCATTTTGACGATGTAATTGTACAACAACGTCGGCATTATGCCAAGCAAACGGAGAGGGCACTCGCACGATGAACCGTTCGGTGATACAATCCCGTTCGAGACAGGTAGAACAGTACTGGACTCACCCAGACGCGTGGCCTGAGCAGAGTCGTCCGCGGGGCCTGAGAAAGATTCCGAGGATACCGTGATTATGAGCGTCGGAAGGAGGCAGCATTGTCGGTTTCAGACACCATGCCAGATATCGTGGCCCACGTCAAGACCGCAGGGCAACTGGCTCTGGAGGAGCAAGAGACGATAGACTTCTCCGATCGCGCTTACAAGCCCGACGAATCGGTGGTCACGGAGGCCGATCGAAGGGTCGAGAATCTGCTGATAGAACGTATCGCGGATCTCCATCCCGCGGCCAACCTCGTCACCGAGGAGACTGAGCACAGCTTCGATCCCGAGAAACCGCTCACTTTCGCCATCGACCCTATTGACGGCACTGACGTCTTCAGCCAGGGCATGCCCGGCTGGTGCATCTCGGTCGGCATTCTCGATAACTTGCTGGTTCCTCTTGCTGGGGTCATCTTCGCGCCGCGACTCGATCTCTTGATCGTCGCCGACGGCGAACGCGCAGCCACCTTGAACGGGTCGCCCCTGCCAGCGCCGAGACCGGCCCAGCCGATCTCTGTTCGCTCCAACCTTATGGTCACCTCCCGGATTCACAAGCGGCTCGACCTGAGCGGCTATGCGGGGAAGATCAGAGGAATCGGCAGTGCAGCCCTTCATCTCTGCTACCACCTCATCTACTTGCCCGTCATCGGTGCCCTAGAGGGTCCCGGTGTCCACATATGGGATATCGCGGCAGCTCACGCGATCAACCTGGCCCAAGGTCAGGATTTATGGTACTTGAATGGAAATCCCCTTGACTACAGAGCCCTGATTGACGGCGGGCCGGGCGCCGACGTAGTCATCGCGGGCCAGGAACCGACAGTTCAGGCGTTGAGAAGCACACTCAAGAGACTGCCCGCCGACTGAAGACCGGCCAGGTGACGAAGCAGCAGAGACAGTTGGTGCACCACCGCCCGCAGCCGCGAGCAGCTGCAGCGCGAAACCATTGAGCGCAAACCCCGCTGCGTAGCTGAGGTCTCGTTCCCGGAGACCCCAGCTCTCCCCCTCAAGTGAAGCGGTTTCTTAACCCTACTGTAACACATGCCGATCAACTGCTCATGTACAATGAGGCAAGAGAAGAGCTGACGCAGTGGTGAAGCATCGATCGGCGAATACGGTAACCGTCATTGAACCAGTGAAGCCATCAACGATTCCCTTGACGATCTCGACCACGCCTCCAGCCCCTGTGCGTGTCGCTCATCCCTCCTCAGTTGCCGCAGCAGAACACCCTTCTAGTCAGCGGAATCGAGAGACGCCGTCTGCGCTCTCGTCTCGTCGAGCGACCGGCGGAACGGTCACTTCCATGTGTAATCCATCGGTAAGGAGAAACAATGGTAGCGCAACGCACGCTAGACCCTGGATCCCCTGAGCCGGAAGCGCCCCACAGTCCGAATCAGGTTGTGCTCCGAAGCCTCCTGCCTCTCTCAGCGGGTCTAGGCGTCTTGTATCTCGCGTTCGCCCTGATTCACTTTCTTATGCTGCCGCGGGCGGCTGCCGGTCCAATGAGTGCAGCTGGGACGGTCACAGCGCTCATCCTCTTCACCCTCGTTATTCTCCTCAGGCGTAGAGCCATCCCGTCAAGCTGGGCGCATCCCCTCGGTGCCGCTATGGCCGGACTAGTGGTTCTCAACTGCCTCATGGAACTTGTGATCACGGGGGAGTTGATCCGAACGACGAGTCTCTTGCTGATGATTGTGGCTGCCGGCTCCCTTTCACTGTCGACCGCCTGGCTCGCCGTGGTGATCGTGGGCACGGTGGTTGGATGGGTCATGACGCTGCTCCTACAGCCCTCCCTTGCAGCCGGATCCTCATCGGTGGTGTTCCACTATGTCATCGGGTTCCTTTCAGCCGGAGGGTTCGCTGCGCTGGCCCATGCTCTGCGCATTCACACCCTCCGGCGGATCTGGCGGCTTCACGGTGTTGACAGAGAGCGGAAGAAGGAACTAGAAGCGGCGCTGGAGGCCACTCGAGAGAGTGAATCCCAGTACCAGGATCTGCTCGACAGCGCCAATGATCTGGTGCAGAGCGTGGATCTGGCAGGATCCATTCTGTTTGTGAACCGAGCCTGGCGCGACAGACTGGGCTATGGCAGAGACGAAGCCAGCGAGCTCTCGATCTTTGACGTGCTCCATCCCGACAGCCACGCCGAGTGGAAGGCCCTCTTCCAACGTCTGGCGGACACCGGAGGGTCCGAGAAGCTGCGAACAGTACTCATCACGAGCGATGATCAAGAGATCATCGCCGAGGGTAGCGTCAACTGCCGCATGGAGGAAGGCGTGCCTCTCTCTGTCCGGGGAATCTTCCGAGACGTGACCGACCGCGTGCGAGCTGAACGCACGCTCCAGCGCCGAAATCGTGAGCTGACAGCTTCGAACGCGGTGGCACAGGCATTGGCTGGCGCCACCGATCTCCAACAACTGCTCGAGGAGGCGCTCCTGACCACCGTTGAGACCCTTGGCTTTGCCGGAGGTCTGATCACCCTCACTCAGGCGGAGACAAGGACGCTGCGTCTGGTCAGTCATACCGGCCTCCCCAAACCGCTGATGAACGTCCTCAAGACTCGAGGCCTGGATGGCACCCTATGCCACGAGGTCTATGAGAGAGGAGAGGCGATCCACATCGAAGACCTGGGCCAGCTCAAGACCAGGGACGTCAGGGGGCTGCTGCGGTTGGGTCTGCGATCATACGCAGGGGCTCCCATCGTCCATAAGAACCGCGTCCTGGGCACGTTCTGTCTCTTCAACCGGGCGCCCAATGCCTTCTCTGAAGATGACCGGGCCTTGTTGACGGCCATTGGTCAGCAGATCGGTGTAGCGGTTGAGAATGCCCGCCTCTTCCATCAGTCCACGACCCGGCGGCTCTACCTGGAGGGCGTGCTTGCGGCAGCCCCGGACGCCATTATCACGCTGGACAGAAACCACGAGATCGTGGAATGGAACGACGGGGCAGAGAGGTTATTCGGCTACCCCAGCGCCGAGGTCGTCGGAAAGGATCTCGATCCTCTCATTGCCGACCCGGCTGTACTGGATGAAGCTATGGACTTCACGCGAACAGTGATGCGGGGCGAGAAGCTCACGCCGAAGGAAGCGGTTCGGTACCGAAAGGACGGCACCCCAGTTGACGTCCTTCTGGCCGGCTCTCCATTCCTTATCGAAGGGGAATTCGGAGGCGCCGTCGCCGTCTACACGGACATCAGCGAGCTCAAGGCGGCGCAGGAAGCGCTGCGGCAGTATGCGGCGGAGCTGGAGGCCCGCAACGAAGAACTGGACGCCTTCGCCCATACGGTGGCCCACGACCTGAAGAACCCCCTCCAGCACCTGGTGGGCTACGCCGACTTGCTGGCCGACGACTATGAGGGCCTGCCCCCGGAGATCCGCCAAGAGGCGCTGAGGACGATCGTGGCTACTGCCGATCGGATGCACAGCATTATCGGCGAGCTTCTTCTGCTGGCGGAGGTGCGTCGCGGCGAGGTGACGATGGAGCCTCTGGATATGGGACCGATCGTAGCATCGGCTCAAGCTTGCCTGGGCTATCTGATCAACCGACGGAGCGCCGAGATCAGCGAACCCGATACCTGGCCCACCGTGCTGGGACACGCCCCCTGGATTGAAGAGGTTTGGGCCAATTACCTCAGTAACGCCATCAAGTACGGCGGGCACCCTCCCCGGATAGAGATCGGGGCGGAGCCGGGTTGCAATGGCAATGTACGCTTCTGGGTCCGCGACAACGGCCAGGGCCTCACCCAACAGGAGCAAGCGAGCCTCTTCACTCCCTTCACCCGGCTTCATCAGGTGAAAGCCGAGGGACATGGCCTGGGACTCTCCATCGTGCGAAGAATCATGGACAAGCTCGGTGGGCAGGTCGGGGTGGAGAGTGAGGTAGGCGTGGGGACCGCGTTCTTCTTCACCTTGCCCCGGGCGTAAGACCCAGCAGCCGATCCCTGACGATTTCCACCGCTGAACGCCTCCTATCCTTGCCGCCCATCCGCACTCGAGATAGAAGCTGGGCAGGAGGCGATGATCGTGGTATAGTCCCCAGGGATCGCAGCCAGAGGGGAGGAGAGGGGCATGGAGATCAACCTTGCTTACGGGAAGACGGGTCTGAGGGTCACGCTCCCAGATGACGCAGATGTAACCACCGTCGAACCCCGATATCTCCCGGGGTCCTCTGATCCCATCACCGCACTGCGCCAAGCACTGCAGAAGCCCATCGGGGCGCCTCCTCTGAGAGAACTGGTGCATCCCGGCGACAGGATAGGGATCGCGTTCAGCGACATCACGCGGCCCACGCCAAACCACCTGATTCTGCCTGCCTTGCTGGCTGAACTCCGGGATGGCTCGGAGAATGAGATCGTCTTGTTCAACGGCACGGGCACTCACCGCGCCAACACTGAGGACGAACTCCGCACCATGCTGGGAGACGAGATCGTTGAGCGATACTCGATTGTCCAGAACGATGCGCGTCACCAGGATTCCCACCAACTCGTAGGGACCACGGCGAGCGGGAACGACATCTGGCTCCACACAGCCTTCTGCCAATGCGACGTCCGAATCCTGACCGGTTTCATCGAACCTCACTTCTTCGCAGGCTTCTCTGGCGGTGGCAAAGCCGTGATGCCCGGCCTGGCCCTTCTGGAGAGCGTCCTCCGCAACCACAACGCGGCGCACGTGGACCATCCAAGAGCCCGTTGGGGCATTCGGAGGGGAAATCCTCTCTGGGAGGAGATCCACGAGGCAGCCAGCATGATTGAGCCCACCTTCCTCTTGAACGTGACCCTCAACCGGGACCACGAGATCACGGGCGTCTTCGCCGGCGACTGGGAGGAGGCCCATACGAAGGGCTGCGCTTTCGTGAAGGAGACGGCGATGGTGCCCCTGAACCAGCCGTTCGACATCGTCATCACCAGCAACTCTGGCTACCCTCTCGACCTGAATCTCTACCAGTCGGTCAAAGGTATGAGTGCAGCCGCCCAGGTCGTCAAGGAAGGGGGCAGCATCATTCTGGCCGCCGACTGCTGGGATGGGATTCCAGACCACGGTGAGTACGGCCAGCTTCTCCTGGAAGCTGATGATCTGACGTCGCTTCTGGAGACCGTTCGCAGCCCTGACTTCCAGCGTCAGGACAGCTGGCAGGCTCACACTCAAGCGCTGATCTGCCTCAAGGCACAGGTCTACGTCTACAGTGACAACCTCAGTGACGAGCAGATATCCAGCGCTCTTCTGACCCCCTGCCGCGATATCGAGGCCACCATCCGGGAGTTGATGACTCACCTCGGCCCGGGAGCGACTATCTGCGTTCTCCCCGAAGGTCCTCAGACGATCCCCTATATCACCTGAGCGCGGATTGGCAGCGTTCCGCCGCCGAGTAGGCATGCGCTCGCGTCCTGTTAACTTGACAGCCGGCTGAAAACGTGTAGAATATAGTGGCTTATGAGAATGTAGGTTATAGAAAGACAACTTCTCAGAACGAGGGGGGAGACAATGCCTGACGCGGTCGAGGAGCCGGTCACCGATCCTGCGCAGACACAGTCACTCAGACTTTCCACACCATTGCCCCCCGACCGCGATCCAGCCGTGGTCTACCTAGCCAGCCTAAGCGAAGGAAGCCGCAGAACGATTCGATGTGCACTCAACAAAGTGGCTCGCTTGCTGGGTCTCGATCCGGTAAAGACCGAGGAGCGGGAAATCACGTGCCGCTACTGTCGATGGGCGGGTCTGCGGTTGGAGCATATGACTTCGGTACGGTCGCAGCTCGTCAAGGAGTATGCACCGGCCACGGTCAACAAGCATCTGAGCGCCATCCGCGGGACGCTGAAGGCGGCATACAGGCTGGGGCAGATGACGGGCGAGGAGTATCACCGGGCCGCTGGCGTGGAGAGCGTGAGCGCCGAGCGCGAACCGGCGGGCCGCCTGTTGACACAGAGTGAGATCGATGCGCTCATGCAGGCCTGCACCGACGACCCCACACCGGCCGGGGCTCGTGACGCAGCGATGATTGCGCTGTGGGCGGTCACCGGCCCCAGACGAGCTGAGATCGTCAACCTGAACGCCCAGGACTACGACCGTGAGACGGGAGCAGTGCGCATCCGAGGCCATAGGAATCAGACAGAGAGAACCGTCTACATCGCCAACAACGCCAAGGAAGCTGTGGATGATTGGCTCGATGTCCGTGGCCAGGTTGAGGGGCCGCTTTTCGTGCCGATTCATCAGAGCGGCAAGCTCCGTATCTCTCGAATGACGCCTCAAGCAGCCTACAGTATCCTACGGAAACGCGCGCAACAGGCGGGCATCGACGCCGTCTCGCCCCACGACTTGCGAAGGACAGCCGTCAGCAACCTGATCGACAAGACCGACCTGAGCACAGCGCAGAGGATCGCAGGACACGCTGATCCGAAAACGACGGCGAGATATGATCGGCGCGGCGACCGGGTCAAGCAGGAAGCGGCAGAGGCTATGACCCTATCCTATCACAGGGAGCGGTAGGCTCTGCGGCGGAAGGGAAGACGGTCAGAAGCCGACAGGCTCTGAGAAGTGAGAACACGTAACGTAGTTTGATAGTCAGGAGGCGGTAATGTCAGCGATTGAAGTTGGTGCTGCTGTTTTCCACCGCACACGCGGTGTAGGTAGGGTGATCGACGTGGAGACGAGGAGCTGGGGAGGCAAGGAGACCCGCTATCTCATCGTGGAGATGATGGCAGAAGACTACACCATCCACGTACCTGAGACATCGCCGGACATCAGACCCGTGCTGACCGATCCCGATATCATCTTCGAGACACTCCACCACGAGGCCAACACCCTTCCCGGACACTACAGGACAAGACAGGCCGAGATTCGCGACGCTGTGAGCAGCGGTGTACCGAAGAAGATCGCTGCGGCGGTGCGCGATCTGTGGGCCTATTCGACCAGTGACCAGGGGAATTGGACAACGGGCGGTGAGCGCCTTTACCAGCACGCACTGGAGATGCTCGCCTCGGAGATCGCGGCCTCGCAGAACTGCAACTTGGACGAAGCCAAGGTCAAGGTGCGGGAGGCTATGTCCCGGGATAGCGGTTCATCCAAAGAGTCGGCAGTGCCAGCTGCGTAGCACCACCAGCGCCAGCATCAACGACGCCGCGGTCGAGCCTTCTCCGTCCAGCCGCTGCGGACGCTCGGAAACCGGGAAGACGGAAGGTCCGGGGAAGGGGCTTGTATAGCATCTAGTTCAACAACCTAACGCGGCTTTGGCGAGGAGGCGGGATCTCCCAGCAGCGGGGGCGGATCACTCGTCAGAAGAGGGGCTTGGTCGAGCAGCAGCATGGCAGTGGCCGCTGGTTCGTTCGTACCCCCAGCGGGCAACGGCGATTGACTTTTGAGAGGGGATATTGTAGAATAGTCTCAAATCATAGCTTGATCGCCCTGGGATGCAGGGGAGAGGCCGCCGCGGGGCGGACACCGAAGGGGCAACTCGCTGGGACCGGCTGATCGCAGCGACGAAACTCTCAGGTCACAGGACCCTGTATCTCGGCACTCTGGAGAAGTCCTGAGAGCAAGTGCCAAAGCGCTTCTGGCTCTGGCGGAACCCTAACAGTCCATCGCTGGGGACGGCACTCAGGATACCGAAGGGGCAACCCCAATAGTCACTCGGGAGGAATCTCTCAGGTGGGAGACAGAGGACGCACAGCCGAATAGGCTTGTGCGTCCTTTTTTCGGTAGATGGGCACCTGGTGACGCAGAGAACAGAGTGACCTTTTCGAGTGGACAAACGAATAGAGGGCGTTCATCGACCTCAAGCCAGGCTACGCCGATCTATCAATCCGACGATCACTTCACGCTGCATTCACTGAACAGGAGGTAGACGATGTACAGAAAGCTCTTCACTCCAGGGCCCACGCACGTCCGCGACGCGATCCTGGAAGCGCAGGCAGCTCCCATCATTCATCACCGTGCGCCGGAATACTCCGCACTCCACAAAGAGGTGACAGAGAAGCTCCAGACGATGCTATACACCGATCAGCGGGTGTATCTCTTCACCTCGTCATCCACCGGTGTGATGGAGGGATCCATCCGCCAGGCTACAAACAAGAAGATCCTTAACACGGTCTGCGGCGCGTTCTCCGAGCGCTGGCACACGATCTGCGAGGCAAACGGCGTGCCCAGTGAGACCGTGGAGGTGGAGTGGGGTCAGGCCATTACGCCGGACATCGTTGACGCGGCGCTGGCCAGCGGCGACTACGATGCTCTCACCGTGGTCTTCAACGAGACCTCGACTGGCCTGCTGAACCCCATCGATGAGATCGCCGAGCTCGTGCACGAGAAGTACCCAGATGTCCTCATCCTGGTCGATGCTGTCAGCGGGATGGCCGGCGCCAAGATGGAGTTTGACGAGTGGGGCCTGGATGTCGCGCTGGCCGGGGTGCAGAAGTGCTTCGCCTTGCCGCCGGGTTTGACCATCTGCGCCGTGAGCGACCGGGCTCGGGAGCGCGCCCTCGAGGTCGAAAACCCCGGCTACTACTTCGCCTACGAGCAGATGGACAAGAAGTACGAGAAACACCAGACCCGGGCCACGCCGTGCATCAGCCTGATCGAGGCCCTGAACGCCCAGATGGACGATATGATGGTCCTGGGCCTCGAGAATCGTTGGGAACGCCACAAAGAGATGGCACACTACGTTCAGGACTGGGCGCGCGAGTACTTCGGCCTCTTCTCCGACGAGGAGTACCTATCGCCCACCGTGACCAATGTCAAGAACACCCGCGGCATCAGCGTGGCAGATCTCAACGCCGAGTTGGCCCGGCGCGGCGCGCAGATCTCGAACGGGTACGGTCCCCTGAAGGAGAAGTGCTTCCGGATTGCGCACATGGGTGACCTGACGCTGACGGATCTGAAGTGGCTCACCGATCAGATCGAGGACATCCTGGATCTGTAGGATTGTGAAGCGCCCAGACTAGAACCGTTGCTCCCATCCCGGATCGGGGTGGCGAGCAGATTGAGGACTAGATCGCTCCAAGCCTCCGTCCTCGGGGGCGGCCGAGCAGCGTTTGCGCGCACCAAGCGATCGACACCATAAGGAGACACAGCGATGAAACTAATTGTCTGCGACCCGGTAGATCCGGAGGCCGTTGAAGCGATGCGCGAGGGCGGCATTGACGTTGACGTGAATGACGACGTGACGCTGGACGAACTGAAGGAGATCATCCCCGAGTATGAGGCCATGGTGGTCCGCAGTCGCACGAAGGTCCGCGAGCCCCTGATCGACGAGGCCACCAACCTGAAAGCCATCATCCGCGCCGGGGTCGGCCTCGACAGCATAGACGTTGAGTACGCGGAGGAGAACGGCATCGAGGTGCGCAACACGCCGGCAGCCTCGTCGAACGCCGTCGCCGAGCTGACGATTGGCTATCTCTTCGCCCTGGCCCGGCCCATCGTCCAAGCCGCTGTTTCGATGAAGGAGGGCAAGTGGGAGAAGAAGAAACTGAAGGGAACCGAGCTGGCGGGCAAGACCCTGGGCTTGATCGGCTTCGGGCGCATTGGCAGCCTGGTAGGCCAGAAAGCAGAAGCGTTGGGCATGACGGTCCTCTTCCATCGTCGCACAGACATCGACGTCGACTTCGCCACTCAGGTGGAGCTGGATGAGCTCCTGGAGCGGTCCGACTACATCTCGCTCCACGTCCCCCACACGCCAGCCACGCATTATCTCATCGGCGAGGATGAGTTCGCCAAGATGAAGGATGGCGTGAAGATCATCAACTGCGGACGCGGTGGGACGCTGGACGAAGATGCTCTACTGGAGGCCATCGAGAGCGGAAAGGTAGCGGGCGCGGCCCTGGATGTGTTCGAGGACGAGGCAGAGGAACGGGGCCAGAAGCTGATGCAGCGACCCGAGGTGATCGGCTCGCCGCACATCGGTGCTGGAACAACGGAGGCAAAGGAGCGAGTGGGCGAGGAGACAGCCCGCATCGCCGTCGAGATCGCGAATCGTTAGTCCTGGATAGAGAGGCGGGGAAGCTGTCGCGCGCAGCTTCCCTGCTTCGTCTTATCCGCCTGGAGGTCATTTTATGGCAACAATCAAGGCTTTCCGAGGCACACGATACAACCCACAGAAGATCGACAGTCTCTCGAACGTCATCAGCCAGCCGTACGACCGGGTGCGCCACGGCTTGCAGGAGAAGTACTACGATCAGAGTCCGTACAACGTGGTGCGCATCATCAAGGGCAGAGAGGAAGAAGAGGACGGCGAGGAGAATAACGTCTACGTCCGAGCCCGGAAGTACTACGAGCGTTGGTTGAAACAGGGCGTGCTTATGCGCGAGGATCAGCCGGCGCTCTACGTCCACCGGCAGACCTTCACGCTGCCGGATGGCACGAAGATCACGCGTCAGGGACTGGTCAGCGCTTTTCAGTTGAGCCGCTTCGACGAGGGCGTGGTGCTGCCCCATGAACGCACCCATTCCGGACCAAAAGTCGATCGCCTCAATCTTATGCGTGCCACCCAGGTCAACTTCGGCCACATCTTCATGCTTTATCCGGGAGACCGCATCAATGAGCTGCTGAACGAGGCTATCGAGGGGAGAGAGGGGTTGGAGGCCCGTGAGCTGTTTGAGAAGGACGTCCTCCAACAGTTCTGGCCCGTGACCAACGCCGACACGATCGAAGCCGTGTTGGAAGAGATGGCACCCAAGGAGAATCTGATCATCGCAGACGGCCATCATCGGTATGAGACGGCTCTCAACTACCGTGACGACATGCGAGAGAAGCACCCCGATGCTCCGCCGAACGCAGGCTTCAACTTCCGGATGGTGACGATGGTCAGCATGGAGGATCCCGGCCTGGTGATCCTGCCCACCCATCGGTTGATCCATTCCTACGGCAAGATGAGTGCGGCGGAAGTGCTGGAGGAGGCGGAGGAGTACTTCAACCGTATCCCCGTCGAAGGCCGAAAGGAGCTGGAGGCTGCTCTGGAGGAGGCGACCGCGGACCATCCGCGCTTCGGCTTCTACAACGGCGGCTACACCGTTCTCGAGCTGAAGGACCCGGACGTGATGGATCGCCTGCTGCCGGGACGCGATCCGGCATGGCGCATGCTCGACGTCAGTGTGCTACACGAACTACTGATCCAGAGGGTAATGGGCATCAGTGAAGAGGCGGTGGAGCGGAAGGAGAACATCGAGTACCTGCGTGACCCCCAGACGGGCTATGACGCGGTCGATGAGGGCGAGGCCGAGTTCCTCTTCGTCCTGAATCCCACCCGGATGGAACAGGTCCGGGCTTGCACAAAAGCCGGGGAGAAGATGCCTCAGAAGTCCACCGACTTCTATCCTAAGGTCATCAGCGGGCTGGTGATGATGCCCATCGCGCCAGACGAACGACTCTAGATACCTCACAACGTCAGACGAGCCGCTTGAGGTCGTCACCACGACTAACGCACGCTGGAAGTGCGCGGGCCGTGGTGGCGACCTCAGCTTTTGAGTCCCAACCAGCCGGCGCCCTACCCGGCCGACGAAGCCTCCTCTTCTCCTTCACTGGCTCCTTCCCTGCCCCTCACCCACAACGTCAAGAAGCCAAATGCGGCGGTAGCGACGATCAGATCCATCAGGATGGCAGACATGGTGATCCGCGGCCCAACAGACTCGAAGAGCTGTCCGATCAGCCAGGGAAGCGTCATCCCGCCGGCGCTGGCCCCCACAAAGAACCATCCAGTGATTCGCCCTGTGATCGACATGCGCCGCTCGGCGAAGGAAAGCATCATAGGGAAGATGGAAGCCATCGAGAAACCAACCCCGACGGTGCCCAGCCATACCGCCAGAGAGGCCTCACGGAAGAACACCATAGCCCCCACGCTGATCAGACAGCCCATCCAGTCTGCTATCAACACCGCGCGGGGAGAAAACCACTTGGTCAGAGGAATAGAAAGAAGCCGTCCCCCAGCCAGCACGCCCCAGAAGACCGATGTGAGATAGGCAGCCTGTGCTTCGCCGCTCAGACCTGTTACCGTGGCGTAGGTGTAGATCCAGCCCCCCATACTGCTCTCCGCCCCTACGTAGAGGAGGAGGACGAGGGCTATCAACACCACCATGAAGGGACTGTTCTCCTTGTCGGAGACGGCGTCGAGGCTGGACGGAGCTCGTGGGCTCGGCAGACAGAGGATCCCAATGCCGATTGGTGCGATTAGGAGCGCCAGGCTCCAGTACGCCCAGGTGATGTCACCCGCGAGCCGGAGAGCTTGCGCGATGATGAGGGGAGACACGAACGCACCGAGCCCGAAACAGAAGTGAAGCCCGCTCATGAACGGGCCGACCCCACGCCCGTGGAGCCAGATCAGCAAGGTGTTGCCACCCACGTCTACCGTCCCCGACGTAACACCTCTCAGAAGCGTGACAGCGACCAGAAGCCATAGCCAAGGAATCAGCGGGACCAATGCCATCATAGAAGCCAGCAGGAGAAGGACACTGCCCATCACCAGGTGACCCGGGGCTCGATCGTAGACGCGGCCGCCCAACAGGGAGCCCAACATGAATCCCAGCGCGCTGGCTGTGAAGAGGATGCTGATATCATCGAGGGGGGCATGGACGTTCTCCGCCAGCCCGAGCAACGTAGTCCCAAGCGAGGCTGTCACCAGCCCCAAGGCAGCGGACGCTGCGTAGTAACCCGCGGTCTGAGCGAGCTTCCGTTTCACCCTTCCATCAGTCTCCGGTAGGCCCCCTCCCAGACGTCGGCACTGCGCGTCATCCGCTTCACCGTCACGTCGCCGAAATGCGGCGCAAGCTTCGCCAGCAGCAGTGGAAGCTCGCTCCAGCGCTCCTGGTAGATCAGCGCGCCCAATCGATCGGCCATAGGATCCAACCACGTCCACTGCTGTCGGAAGCGCTCCGCCTTCATCCAGTAGTCCCGCTTCTCCCAGGCGCGAATGGTCCGATCGACGGTGTCCGCCATGCCTTGAAGACAGAGCACGATGAGCGCAGCCTGATCCTTCGCCTCGTCGTCGATACGGTCCTTCTGACCGAGCCGTCGGAGCATTTCAGCGATGGAACGGCGGTAATGGTGGCGGGCCTTCCCGGGCGTCTCCGTGTGGATGATGCGGCTCACGAGCGCCCCTCCCCGTAGACCTGCGGATTGGCGCAGTACGGGAGACGCTCCCCCTGCAGCCCGGCCAGCAGGTTCTCGGCGGCCATCTCGGCCATTCGGTTTCGAGCGTGGACCGTGGCGCTCCCGATATGGGGTACGACGATACAGTTGCGCATATCCACCAGCGGGTGATCAGCCGGCAGCGGCTCCGGATCGGTCACGTCGAGCGCTGCTCCGGCGATCCAACCCTCCTCCAACGCACGCACCAGCGCCTCCGTGTCCACGATCTCACCTCGAGCCGCGTTGATCAGGATCGCATCCGACCTCATCCGCTGCAGCGCTTCATCGTCGATCAGATGGCGGGTCTCGGGCACGAGGGGCGTGTGGATACTGACGAAGTCCGCCTCCTCCAGCAGGGCATGGAGAGCGACGCACGTGAGCCCCAGTTCGTCCTCCAGGTCCGTCTGCCGCTTGGGGTCGTGGTAGAGCACTCGCATCCGGAAGCCGCGGGCTCGTCGCGCCACGGCCGTCCCGATGCGGCCGAGCCCGATTATGCCCAGCGTGGCTCCCCAGACCTGGGCACCCAGCAGCCCCATCGGGTCCCAGGTCTGCCACGCGCCGCTGCGCACCTTCTCGATCCCCTCGGGTATGCGTCGAGCAGCGGCCATCAGCAGGGCGAAGGTCAGGTCCGCGGTGGCATCAGTCAACACGCCCGGCGTGTGTCCGACGGGAATGCCGCGCTCTGTGGCAGCCTCCAGATCGACGTTGTCGACCCCGACCGCGTACTGGCTGATCACCCGGAGCTGGCCGATGTCCATAACCGCGGCGTCGATCTCATCGCTGAGCAAGCAGAGGAGGCCGTCGCAGTCCGCAACTTCGTGCAGAATCACCTCGCGGGGCGGCGGGAGCTTCTCCTGCCAGACCCGCGTCTGGCAGGCATCTCGAACCTGCTCCAACCCGGCCTCAGGAATGCGGCGCGTGACGTAGACCTTGGGACGTTCAGTCAAGGTGTCCTCCTGGCATCGCCTAGTCCTCCACACCCATCCAAGCTGGGCGCGCCCCTTCCGCCTCCGGGAAGCGGGTCAGGACGGTAGCCTCAATCGGCAGCTGCACGCGGTTCCGGCGCAGCAGCGCCTCATCCAGGGACTTGCCTCGCAGCGGGAAGATAGCGATAGGCGTCTCAGGTACGTTGTACCGCTTCTGCACGATCGCCAAGCCAACCAGGTAGCCCGCCACGTCGATGGAGCAGCTGGTGACCTTGCCGATCTCCCGTCCACGGCGGTCAACCACGGGATCGCCGATGTCAGGCCGACGCGTCCCCTTCTCGTTCACGCGGAAGCGGATCAACTCACGCTCCCGGCTGTCCTCCTCAGCCAGTAACGCGCTCCGGCCGACGAAGAACGGCTTGTGATACTTGACGTAACCCGGGAAGCCCGCCTCAACGGGACTGATCCCAAACGGCCCGGCAAGCTCGTGCCCGTAGAGGGGCAGTCCTGCCTCGATGCGCGTGGAATCCCGGCACGCCAGGCCACAGGGCTCCACGCCCAGCGACGCTCCCTCCTCGAGGATAGCGTTCCAGAGCGTCGGGGCGTCGTCCGGGTGGACGAGGATCTCATACCCCCACTCCTCGCCGGTGTAGCCGGTCCGAGCGATGACCAGCTCCACCCCGGCCAGCTCGCACTCGATCAACTCGGTGCGGCGCACCCGCGCCAGAGCGGCCTTGAGCTCGGCATCATCCGTCAACCTCTGCAGAATCTCCAACGAGGCGGGGCCCTGCAGAGCCATGTCCCGCTTCTGATCAGCGCCGGCGGCGGGATCCTTCAGGTTGTGCAGGGTGGCTCGAGCTTCGACTTCCACCCACGGCCTATCCCCGTCGATCAGCACCTGGCCGTCGTTCACCGCGTTGAGCCAATCCCAGTCCTTCTCCTCGTTGGAGGCATTGACCACCATGTAGAAGTGATCGGCAGCTACTCGGTAGATGATCCCATCGTCGATGACACTTCCATCGGGTTCCAGGAAGTAGCCATACATCGACTGGCCGTCGGTGATCCAGGCAGCGTAGTTGGAGAAGACGACGTCGAGGAAGGCAATCGCATTCGGGCCGGTGACCTCGAACACGCCCATGTGCCCCACGTCGAACAGTCCAGCCGCCTCGCGCACCGCCCGATGCTCCTCCTTCACCGAGGAGTACCAGACCGGCATCTCCCACCCGGCGAAGGGAACCATGTTGGCCCCCATCGCCTTGTGGACCTCATTGAGGGGCGTCCGCTTAAGCTCATCACCCTCCGGTTCCTCCCAGGACCACGCTTCCTTGTCGACCTCCGGACCGAAATCCTCAAGACTCGACTGTCCAACGAAGTAGACCTTGCTCAGATCGAAGCGATCGGGGTGCTCCTCGAAAAGTGTCTCCGCCGCGGTGCCGGCCTCAGCCGCTTCGCCCCGACGCTCTGCCGCGTCGGTCGCCGGCTCGGTCTCCTCGACGACGACGGGGCCCTGCACCTTGCGGAAGACATCCTCGTCATCGAACAAGGTGTACCCGTCGGCCAGGCCGCGAAGCCAGGAGGTGATCTCGGCGGCGTTTTCCGGCGTCGGCGTGACGAGGAAACGGTCTCGTCCCACCTCGTCCTGCTCCTCGCGCTCCAGGATCACCTCGTCCTTGAGCTCGCCGTGGCGGTCCAGGACATACGTGGTGATGGCGTCGCCCGGTTCCATCTGGAGCACGTTGGACGTCGTAACCTCGTCCATATGCTGGCGGGCCCGCCAACCGGTCACGAGCAGGGTCACTGCTTCCGGCTCGGGCTCCTCGGGCAGGAACGTGTAGTGAGGGTAGCCACTCTCGTCGTATTCGAAGTCAACGCCTCCCTTCTCGGCTACCTCCGCCACACCCAGCCGCACCTCCTCTAGAACGTCCAGATCCACCTTCCCACGCGGGAGGGTGCCGATGAGGCCGTTGTAGGCGAAAGGCTCGATATTGGTCAGGAGGCGATGGATCAGTCCGGCGATGGTGTCCATGTCCTCCTCATCCAATCCGCGCTGTGTCAACCAGGGCGTACCAAGCCTGATGCCCGTCGCCAGCGGCGTCTCTTCGTCGCCGGGGATGGTGTTCTTGTTTGCCACCATGCCGGCCAGATCCATGATCCGGACCGCCGGCTCGCCGTAGACGGGATAGACGATCTCTGTCGGGGCAGCGCTGTCGACCGCAATCGAGTTGAGGTCGACGAGCATCAGGTGTGTGTCTGTGCCGCCGTAGGCAAGACGTAGGCCTCGATCCGTCAGCCCTTTGGCCAGAGCCTGGGCGTTCCTCACGATCTGCTGCTGGAGCTGCTTGAACTGCTCGGTCTGGGCCATCTCAAAGGCCACGGCCATCGCCGCAAACTTGTTGACGTGCGGGCCGCCCTGTTCTCCGGGGAAGATGGCCAGATCGATCGTCTGGGCCAGATCCTGATCCGTGGTCATGATCACCGCGCCTCGGGGGCCGCACATCGTCTTGTGGGTGGTGAAGGTGACGACGTCCGCGATGCCCACCGGATTCGGATAGACACCGGCGGAGGCCATGCCGGCCACGTGAGCGATGTCGGCCAGCAGGTAGGCTCCAACCTCGTCAGCGATAGCCCGGAACGCCTTCCAATCCGGCGCCCAGGGATAGGACGTGTAGCCAGCCACGATCACTTTCGGCCGGTGCTCCAGCGCCAGGTCGCGGATGGCGTCGTAGTCCAGGCGCTCGGTCTTGGGATCGACCCCGTAGGAGACCACGCCGTAGCGCTGGCCGGATATGTTGAACTCAGAACCGTGGGAAAGATGTCCACCCTGATAGAGATCGAGCCCCATCAGCGTGTCCCCGGGCTCCATCAGCGTCCAATATACGCCCAGGTTGGCAGGGGTGCCGGAAAGGGGCTGGATATTGACGTGGATGTGCTCGGGGCGGATGGCGTCGTGAGCGAACGCTTGAGCGCATTTCCGCTGGGCCAGCGACTCCAGCAGGTTCACGTAATCCTTGCCCTTGTAGAACCGTCGATCGGCATAGCGGCGGTAGAAGGCCAGCTGCCAGGGCACGTCGCGCAGACGCTCCTCGGAATCCCACGTCATGCGCGTCGGCGGATAGCCCTCGGCATAGATGTTCTGGAAGCGAGATCCCAACGCCTCGCGTACAGCCTTGGACGCGTACGACTGCGATGGGATGAAGATCAGCTTGCGAGCCTGCCGCTCTTCCTCCCAGCGAATCAGGTCGTCGACGAAGGGGGCCGCGTCTTCCAGGTCATCCCGAAACAGGAAATCGGATGTTGAACTAGGGGTACCGGCTGACATGTGGTGCGAACTCCTTTGCTTGATAGGTAGTGATTGTTGTCTGGAATCGATCCGGCATCCGCCAGACCAAAAAGTATTGTATCATCTGGGAAAACAGAAGGCAAACTCAGGGAGGGCCAAGGGAGAAGGGGACACTAGAGCAGAGAGGACGAAGCGGCCAACCGACCCGGAGCGAAATGACAGTTCTGAACCACCTAGATCTCTCCCCAACGTGTCCCAGACGGTGCCGACCGATTCCGGGAGGCCGACGCGGCCCATCGTCCCAGTAGCCAGCAAGCTCTCAAAGTGCTCGACCGTCATCCCGGCGCCGATCTTCTCCTGGAAGGGCCCGCGCCGGGTCGCGGCCTTGATGACTCGAGTCGCGTGGACGTGCTCCACGCGCTGGCTAATGGACGTCAGACTGAGAGGAGCGAATCCCCAATGAACCCGGCCTTGACACCCGTACCCAGGGGCGTCCTTCCAAGCTGTCTGGCCGGTGTGTCGGTCTCGTAGGCCTCTCTCCTCTACCTATAAACGAGGCTTGATGCGGTGCGCTAGGCGGCGGCAGGCCTGACCCAGGAGTGCAACGTCGTCCTCTGTATGAGCCGTGCTGAGCGCCCCAAGGCCGTGAATGACGTGGACGTCCTCCAACAGGAGGCCCAGTTTGAGCACCTTCTCTCGCAGCACGACGTCGCACACCTCGGGATCATAGACATCATCCGGCGTGATGAACTGACGACCTTCTTCGTGAGGGAAATGCGTCATCGTCAATGAGCTGCCGGGCACGGCGTCGTTTCCGTAACCTGTGCAGCGAGCGTAGATCCCTTCCTCGGCAAAGGCAGCCTCCACTGTTCGGCGCAGCTTCTCGCCCAGCTCGGCCAGCCGCGGGTAAACCTCGTCCTCGTGCTCGACCAGATACGTCATGCTGGTCTTGGCCGCCAAGAGCGAGGCCGGGTGAGCGGAGTAGGTCCCGCCAGAAAACTTCACCCGCTCGCCCCCGTCACGTCCTACCATGTCCATCACCTCGGCCCGTCCGGCCACGGCGGAGACGGGCATGCCCCCACCCATCGCCTTCCCGAACGTTGCCAGGTCCGGCTGCACACCGTACAACTGGCCAACGTCGCCAGCCCGGAAACGGAAACCGTCGATCACCTCATCGAAGATCAAAAGAGCTCCGTGTTCGTGCGTCAGCTGGCGAGCCAGCTGCACGTATTCGGCCAGCGCCGGGATGAAGCCGCCCACGCCGATGAACGGCTCGACGATGAAGCAAGCCAGGTCGTCACCATGCCGGCGGAAGTGACGACGCAGCGCCTCACAGTCGTTGAAGCGGGTGACGACCACTTGTTTGGTCAGATAACGAGGCAGCCCGGCGGTCTCCACCCTCTGAAACCCACCCGGTTCCTTAGTGGCAGCGTGAAACCTGACGCCCTTCAAACTCCACGGCTGCGCGCCGTGCCATCCCCCACCCGCTTTCATCACGACCTCCCGGCCAGTAAAAGCCCGGGCCAGAAGGGTCGCGTACATCGTTGCCAGACTGCCGCTGGTCGTGAACCGGACCCGGTCGGCGCCCGTCTGCCGGCAGAGGATCTCCGCGCATTCCATCTGCAGCCGGTCGGTGAACCCGGTCTGCAGTCCAACTCCATCCGCCAGGGCATCGGCCAGTGTCGTGGTAATCGCCTCCGGATTGTGTCCCAGGATGTTGGCGTAGTGCCCCTGCCAGAAGTCGAGAATGCGGTTTCCATCCTCGTCCCGGATCCAGGCACCCGCCGCCTCCTTGATGCGAGGCGGGAAAGGCTCGATCAGTCTCAGCGTGTGACTCCCTCCGTCCACCAGCCACCGCTTTGCCTGCTCGTTCAGAGCTCCCGATGTAGGCGCGTGTCGCGTGTAGTCGTCGGCCAGATCGGTTAGCAGACGAGCGTGTCTCTTTGACGTCATCAGACCTCCTGTGTCGATCCGGGTCTCAGACTCTTTCAAGCCAGCCGTGCGTCACGCCTCAAACAGAGGCAATGCTTCTGATAGCGCAATAGGGCCTACCGCAGCGTCGGTCGCCCGTTTAGCGTGGACCAAGTGGTGGGCCCGAACCGCCTCTTCCAGATCGAAGAGGAATCGTCCTCTTTGGTCGTGGTTCACCGAGCACTGTCAAGCGAGAACGACAACGAAACGATCGCGAGAGCCTGCTGTGTGCCCGCTCGGGCGTGTGCCCGTTTGGTCGGTCCCATCAGTCGGACTGAGGCAGAACCCCTGCCCTCTAGCGCCAGGACCTCCGGGCTGATTCTACTAGAGGTGCCGGCTTTTTTCAACATTTGTAGAGGCTCCTTGACAACCCCGCCCGTCGAGAGTACAGTAATCAGTAATGCCGGCCGACACTGAAGCCCGAAAGAAAAGAGCTACACGTCATGGCTCATAGCAGACCTTGACCAATAGAGTCCATCACAGGGGGAGACATGCCAAACAGACTTGCTGAAGAGAGCAGTCCATACCTGCAGCAGCACGCCGACAACCCGGTGGACTGGTACCCCTGGGGAGAGGAAGCGCTGGAGAAAGCGGAGAAAGAGGACAAACCCCTCTTCCTCAGCATCGGCTACTCAGCCTGTCACTGGTGCCACGTCATGGCTCGCGAGTCGTTCGAGGATCAGGCCACGGCCGAGATCCTGAACGAGCACTTCGTCAGCGTGAAGGTGGACCGGGAGGAGCGCCCGGACCTCGATCGCATCTACATGAGCGCCGTGCAGGCTATGACGGGCAGAGGCGGTTGGCCCATGTCCGTCTTCCTCACCCCGGATGGCGAGCCGTTCTACGCCGGCACCTACTTTCCGCCGGAGCCGCGCCACGGCATGCCCTCCTTCTCACAGGTCCTTACCACCATCGCCGACGCGTGGGAGAACCGGCGCGAGGAACTCCTGGAGAGCAGCGGCCGCATCGTCAGCGCCATAGAGCGTCAGATGGCGCTCCAGGCGCCCGAGGAAGAGCTGGAGCCGCGGACATTGACCCGGGCCTTCCGCAACCTGCGCCGCGATTTTGACCGGGATCACGGCGGTTGGGACGGTGCGCCCAAGTTCCCGCAGCCGATGGCGATTGAGTTTCTACTCCGCTTCCATCAGTCCACAGGAGAGCTGGACGCCCTCACTATGGCAGCCGAGGCTCTCGACGCTATGGCGCGCGGCGGGATCTACGACCAGCTCGGCGGCGGCTTCCACCGCTACTCCGTGGACGAGCGCTGGCTCGTGCCGCACTTCGAGAAGATGCTGTACGACAACGCGCAGCTGGCGCGGGTCTATCTCCACGCCTGGCAGGTGACAGGCGAACCCCTCTTCCGGGTCATCGTAGAGGAGACCCTCGATTACGTCGTGCGGGAGATGCTCGACCCTCGAGGAGGCTTCTACGCGACCCAGAGCGCCGAGAGCGAGGGTGAGGAGGGACGCTTCTTCGTCTGGACAATGGAGGAGATCCAGGAGGTGCTGGGCGACGACGCCGATGGGTTCGCGGAGGCCTACGGTGTTGAGCCGGGAGGGAACTGGGAGGGGAAGACGATCCTCACCTTCTCCGGCACGTGGCAGGAGCGACAGGACCTGATCGAGGCGCGACGGGAGCTTTTCGCGGCTCGAGAGACCCGCGTTCCGCCTGAGCGGGACGAGAAGGTGCTCACCTCGTGGAACGGCCTGATGCTCGCCGCGTTCGCCGAGGCCGGCCGTGTGTTGGCGCGGGAGGACTACGTAGACGTGGCCCAGCGGAACGCCGCGTTTCTCCTCGATGAGCTACGGGCCGACGACGGCCACCTGTTCCACACCTGGCGGGACGGCGAAGCCAAAGTGCGGGGCTACCTGGAGGACTACGCCAACCTGATCGACGGCTTACTGGCCCTCTACCAGACCACGTTCGAGCCGCGCTGGTTCGAGGCAGCCCGCGACCTGATGGAGCGGGTGCTGGACCACTTCCGCGCCCCTGAGGGCGGCTTCTTCGACACCAGCGACGACCACGAGGAGCTGATCACCCGCCCCCGCTCGGTCCAGGACAACGCCGTGCCGTCAGGGAACGCCATGGCGGCCCTCGATCTACTCCATCTCAGCCAGTTGGCCGTCGAGCCCCACTATGACGAGGTAGCAAGGGAGAGCCTGCGCCAGGTCCAACAGATGCTGGGCCGCTACCCGCTGGGGTTCGGGCAATGGTTGAGTGCCCTGGAGTACGCGCTGGTCGAGACGCAGGAGATCGCTATCGTGGGTGACCCGGAGGCCTCAGACGTGGAGGTCCTGCTGGACGTCTGCAGGGATGGCTTCCGTCCGCACCAGGTGGTGGCCGTCGGTGCACCCAGCGATCAACAAGATGTGCCGCTCCTGGAGGACCGGGAGCAGATCGGCGGGCAGGCCACGGCCTACGTCTGCATCGACTTCACCTGCCGCCAGCCCGTCACCGATCCCGAGGCGCTGCGGGAGCAACTGTAGTCCAAGACCGTCGCGCCACTTGACCGGAGACGTTCGACCTTACGCACAACCCGTTGTGGCGTATCCTTCGCTCACCATGGCAAAGAAACGGATCGACGTGCTTCTGGCTGAGCTCGGCCTCACCGAGAGCCGCAACAAGGCCCAACGTCTGGTGCGGGCCGGTGAGGTGCGGGTCGACGGCCAGCGCGTCCTCAAGCCCAGCACCCAGGTCGCGGAGGACGCCGAGATCACCCTGGAGGCGAAGCTGCCCTTCGTCAGCCGGGGCGGCAGGAAGCTGCAGGCAGCTCTGGAACGATTCCCCATCGATGTGACTGATGCGGTCGCCGCCGACGTCGGCGCCTCGACGGGTGGCTTCACCGACTGCCTCCTCCAGGCCGGCGCGCGGCGCGTCTACGCCATCGACGCCGGCTACGGTCAGCTCCACTGGAAGCTGCGCAACGATCCCCGCGTGGAGGTGATGGAGCGGACGAACGCCCGCTATCTCGACGAGCTTCCCGAGGTCGTTGACCTGGTCACTATCGACGTCTCGTTTATCTCCCTCGATCTGATCTTGCCCAACGCTGTGCGCTGGCTCGCCGACGAGGGAGACGTGATCGCGCTGATCAAGCCGCAGTTCGAAGCCGGACCTCAGAACGTGGAGAAAGGCGGCGTGGTGCGGGATCGGACGGTCCATCGGCAGGTCCTGGAGGACATCCTCGGAACGGCAGCGGAGTTGGCCCTGGGCCTGTGCGGGCTGACGCCCTCGCCGGTCCGCGGGCCGGCGGGGAACGTCGAGTTCCTCGCGTGGTGGGAGCTGGGCGGCGAATCGGTGGATCGGCAGAAGGCAGTCGACGTCTGTCTCCGGGCAGTGGACGGGCCATCCCGAACGCCATAGGCCGGCGGTGCCGCAATCAGTCTTGACTTAGTAACCGCTGGACGAAAGAAAGCATTGACAACAGCCTCGCCCCGTGGTATAATCGATGCTGTCTTCAGTTGCACCTCACCGTGACGCACATTATCTACTCAACGTAGTAATGGGAGGTGGGCGGCGAACCAACTCGAGCTGCTGACCTGGTGACTTCTCCTCTCCTGGGCAGTGGCTCGTTGCGCATCAGAGCCTCACATACTCAGGAACTCAATAGCCTTGACGCAAGCAGCCCCGCGTGGCCGGCACCACCGGGGCTGAAGGCACCGGGTGGCGGAGCACCCCGTGCGGCCACAGTATACCATGCCTGGCACCCCGCGTCATGCGGACGCCGGGGTCCTGACGACTAGTGAACCGTCAGGACACATCGGAGACAGGCCCACGGGAGAGTTGCCGTGGGCCTGTTCTGTTGTCAGGGTTGTACCCCGGATGGCAATCAGAGACGGCACGATACCTATGAAGACGTCGACCATCTCGACTAGAGGATCCCCAAAGGAGGTGATAGAACGAAAGAGATCAGCAACCGCATCACGATGGAGGAAACGGTGCTATGTCGACCAGAAGACGCACGATGGGAATGGAGGGACAAAGATGAAAAGGTTTGCAGCTGTCCTCGCCTTGATCGGAATCTTGGCGATGGTCGTTCCAACATCTGCTCAGGAGAACGCCGAAGCTAGCTCCTATGTTGTCCTCATGGCTCAAGATGCGATCGTCACCTACGGCGGCGACATCGCAGGCTACCGTGCCACCAAGCCCGCCATGGGCGAGAAGATCAACCCGAACAGCAGACGAGTGAGAGCGTACCAGAACTTCCTCTTGAGAGAGCACGAGGAAGCGCTGAAGCAAGCAAGGGTGAGGGTTCAGAAGAAGGTCCACGACTTCACGTTCGCCCTCAACGGATTCTCGGTGGTCGTTACCGAGGCCGAGGCAGCGAAGCTCGCTAGGCAGCCGGACGTCGTGCGGGTGATGAAGGATGAGATGCGTTACAAGACCACGGACAACAGCCCGGAGTTCCTCGGCCTCACCAGCCCGAGCGGCCCCTGGGCCAAGGGCTACACCGGGGAGGACGTCGTGGTCGGCATCATCGACACCGGTATCTGGCCGGAGCATCCCAGCTTCGCCGATGACGGCAGCTACGATCCGCTGCCGGGCTACGCGGGCCTGCCCTGCGAGTTCGGCAACACGGCTCACAATCCCAACGACGCCGACTTCACCTGCAACAACAAGCTTCTGGGCGCCTACCAGATGCTGGATACGTACCGCCAGTACTTCCTGGAACCGGACGAGTTTGACTCCGCCCGCGACGATGACGGCCACGGGACCCATACTGCATCAACGGCCGCCGGCAACTGGGGCGTCGAGGCCAGCATCTACGGCATCTCCCGGGGCACTGTCTCGGGTGTCGCGCCACGGGCGCGCATCATCGCCTACAAGGGTCTAGGGAACCTTGGCGGCTTCACCTCGGACTTAGCGGCCGCCATTGACCAGGCGGTGGCCGACGGGGTAGACGTGATCAACTACTCCATCGGCGGGGGTGCCGGTGGGCCTGGTGCCGACGAGTTGGCCTTCCTCGCCGCCGCCCGCGCCGGCGTCTTCGTCGCCACGTCGGCCGGAAACGCCGGCCCCGGCGGTGCCACCCTGGGCAACCCGGGCACTATGCCGTGGATGACCACCGTGGGCGCCAGCACTCAGGACCGCACCTTCCAGGGCTCCGTTTCCTCCAGCGACGGCTGGGAGTTCTTCGGTGCCTCAATCACCGGAGGCACGGATGAACTGTCCCTCGTCGATGCCGAGGACCACGGCAACGAACTCTGCGATCCGAGCGCGGCGTTCACCGGGGACGTCAGCGGCAAGATCGTCCTCTGCCGACGAGGTGGATTCGCCCGCGTCTTCAAGAGCCTCGCGGTCTACAACGCCGGTGGCGCTGGCACGATCCTCTATAACGCCAACGACAACCAGAGCCAGAACACGGACAATCACTGGACCCCAACGGTGCACATCAACAACACCGACGGCATGGCCATTAAGGCCTACATCGACACGGTGGGCGCTGCCGCCATTGCCGAGATTAACGGCGGTGAGTTCACCGAGATCCCGGCTCCCTGGATGGCCGCCTTCTCCTCGCGCGGGCCCAACCCCGTGTACGAGGACCTCATCAAGCCGGACGTAACCGCGCCCGGCGTCAACATCCTGGCCGGCGCCTCGCCCTTCCCCGATCCCGGCTTCCTGCCCGGCGAGCTGTTCCAGTCCATCGGCGGCACCTCTATGTCCAGTCCGCACGTGGCCGGTGTCTTCGCCTTGATCAAGCAGGCCCGCCCCTTCTGGTCGCCAGCCATGGCCAAATCGGCGCTGATGACCACCGCCTCTCAGGACGTCATGAAGGAGGATGGTGTCACGCCGGCCGATCCCTTTGACATGGGCGCCGGGCACATCAACCCGGATGGCAGCGGCGTCGCCGGCTCTCCCTTCGACCCCGGGCTCGTCTACAACGCCGGGTATCTCGACTACCAGGGCTTCCTCTGCGACGTGGAACCGGACCTGGTATCCGACCAGACCTGCCGCTTCCTGGAGTTGATCGGCATCCCGACCGACATTCGAGACCTGAACATGCCCTCCATCGGCATCGGCGCTCTACCCGGCAGCGCGACCGTCACGCGGAAGGTGACAAGCGTCGCCCCGGGAGGAAGGTTCTGGTTCTACAGGCCTCACAAGTACCAGGTCTCCGTGGAGGCGCCGGAGGGCTACGACGTGACGGTCTCGCCGTCGTCCTTCACGCTCCTGCCTGGACAGTCAAAGACGTACGAGGTGACCATCACCAACGTGAACGCCCCCATCGGCGAGTGGCGCTTCGGCTCCCTCACCTGGGCGGACACCGCGGGCAACTATGAGGTCTACAGCCCCATTGCCGTGCGCGCCGTCCTATTCAGTGCGCCCGAGGAGCTATTCGGCAGTGGCACCGAGGGCTCGCTGAGCTTCGACGTCAGCTTCGGCTACACCGGCGACTACCAGGCAGCGGCTCACGGCCTGGAGCCGGCCATCGTCACCTCAGACGTAGTCGAACAGGATCCGGATCAGAGCTTCGACCCGAATGATGGCTTCAGCAATGAGCACGAGTTCGATCTCAGCGGCGAGGCCTTCCTCCGCATCGCCATCCCGCCTGAGGCCACCGAAGCCGAAGCCGACCTGGACGTCTTCGTCTACGATCCCAATGGGAACTTGGTCGCCAGCAGCACGGCCGCGGGCACCAATGAGCAGATCGACATCACGTTCCCGGAGGACGGCACCTGGTCTGTGTACGTGCACGGCTGGGCGGCGCCCGGCGGCGACTCGCCCTACGACATGTACACGTGGATCATCTCTGCGACGCCGGGCGGCAATATGACCATTGACTCCGCGCCGACGTCGGCGGTCATGGGCACCACAGAGACCATTGAGCTCAGCTGGACCGGTGCAACGGCCGGGCAGTGGCATCTTGGCGCCGTCTCCCACACCGGGGACCCGGACATCCTGGGCCTGACCCTGGTGAACGTCGACAACCGGTAGATCTGTACCGCGGTTGATCTCCCCATCGGAGGGGTCGACCCCGGGTATTTGGAAATCCGGCTCCCGCCTGCAGGACGGCCTTTACGGGCGGGAGCCGGCAGATGATGGATATCCCCTCTAGTCATCCTCAGAGCCGGGCGAGCTCGAGGTTGGATGGAGGCTCTCCGGCGTCGACTTGGACGTTCCCTCTGGCTGTTCGCATAAGAACAGCCCGCGCGTGCCCCCGCTGTGGTACTCATAGACACTGCCCCCGGCCCGCAGTCGGATCAGCGCGCCGTCCTGCGGCACCTGCTTGTACGCCATGCCTGGCAGAGGACAGCCCAGGCTCGCGTCGGGCCAGACCACCGACCGTGCTTCGACCACGTCAATCTGCTCCAGATTGATCGAGAGTCTCTGAGCTAGATCCTCCTGGGCCGATCGAACGAGATTCTCCAGGCCCGATTCGACCGGGCTCGGACCCGTTGGTGTCGCTATCATAGATTCCTCCTCGCAAAGCACCACGGTCTCCTCTCTATCGGTATGATAGACATACCGCTCTCCTTCCGCCTCCAGGATGACCCTGAAGCCCGGCGTGACAACCTGGGCGTACGTTCTCCCCGGTTGCGGACAACCTAGGCTGGCATCAGGCCATTCAACCGACTCTACGGAGACCAGCTCAACGGCCTGCGGGGATGTCCCCAACCTCCCCGCCAGGTCCTCTCGCGCGCGGACGACCACGTCTCGGGCGTCGGGAGAGACGGTGGAGACGCCGGTTGTCGGCCGCCGCTCCAGCGTCGGCGGAGCCGACGTGATCGTTGGAACAGCGAAGATCGTGCCCGGCACTTCGCTGCCGCATCCGGCGATCCCCACCCCGAGGAGCAGGAGTAAGAGGACATAAAACAACACACTGTATCGCACAAGCACCTCCTTCACGCGTCGCATGGTCTATCTCTAGGACGCACTGTGGAGGATGGAAGTTCCAGGACCGATCCCATCGTACTACAGGATCGAGCAGAGGGCAATGGACTGGGCTGCATACGCCGCGTAAGGGCACTCGGCGCGAGCCCGACATCGAGAATGCTCAGCTTGCTCGGCGTGCCAGACGGACCGTCTTCCGACACTGGATGGTCCGGTCGCGCAGCTACAGCCCGCACTGGCATACTGCGGACTCCTCACCGATCAGAGCG